>Ga0099798_10244_pt1 | contig 18695 bp, 14 predicted proteins | sample Uncmet_Sort29A_1_FD_89870 | JGI IMG/M metagenome (GOLD analysis project Ga0099798, IMG submission 89870) | Marine eukaryotic communities from CALCOFI LINE 67, Pacific Ocean - CN13ID_Sort29A_1 | ecosystem: Environmental > Aquatic > Marine > Oceanic | place: Pacific Ocean: Monterey Bay | collected...
GGGTTCTAGAGTCACTAAAGCTTACTAGTTATGTGCTTTCTCACTATTACTAATAGACGAGCAACAGTGACAGTCAACTAGCTTATTGAAACGTCCAGTCACCTGTAGGGAGAAATAAGGAGGAGTTTAGGGGGAACAACAGAATTTAGGGGAGAAAGGCGGAAAAAGAACCTACCGAGCTGATCTGGTATTACTGCTCCGCCGATATGTAGGGGGTCTTCGATTCCCATAGAAGGGTCATAATACCCCCCTTGAGGTTCCCAACTCGGTGCAGAGGGGTTCATATAACTAGATCCGTATCCCATGTTAGCTTGAGCAGTTAGGTACTTAGCTTCTTCAGCGGCCCTATCAGCGAGAAATCGGGCGTATTTCGCTTGCTGGGCTAGGTATTGCACCTCCTTCTCCCTAGCTATCTGATTAGGATCTTTATACGGATCTTTATACAGAGGATTGTCCTTATACAGAAGACTCAAATTCTCGGTGATCGCGGGAGGATGGGAAATGGAGGCGATGGGAGGGGTTCCAGTTGAACAAGGAGGCACACTAAGGCTGGTTGGACCACAAAGCGCATCTAGCTCGGCTTTCGAAATGTCCAACCCTGGTGGAGGGTTATAAAGAGGATTAGCCAAAGTTAATTCATCCAACGAATTCGGCGTGATGGGAGGGGGCATCAGGTGGTTCAAAGTATCATCCCGGGGCCGATCCGAAATCGTGGGAATAACGGGCTTCTCGGGGTATTTGTCCTTTAAACCCAAACTCTTAAGGACGTCGTGGTGCTCAGAGCCTTTGAGAAGTTCTTCGCTGGAGGAACCCTTCAATCCCTCTTCACTGGTAGTAGGTTTCAAGGCGGATGTCAAATCCAATTCCGGAGGAGGCAGAGTCGGCGGAAGCGCGGGAACGACGGGAGCGGGGGAGGAGGAACTGGAGGGACTAAGACTTATATCTCATCAATTAAGACACACAATTTTCACAGAATATAGGGGTATTAGGCAACTTACTCTTTCTCACTGGGCATCCTCTCCCATTCATCTTCTTCCTCTTCTGAACTAGTTTCTTTGTTTAGGAGGGCGGAAGCGTAGGAACGTTTCTTCTCCTCAGTACTAGGAGAAGCCTTTTCCATACTCATTGACATATCCCCCTTCTTATCCGAAGAAGTAGGGGTGATAGCGTCTTTTTTATCCTCTTCCTTCGACTTGTCGGAGGTGGTTAACTCACCCGATGATTTAACGGTATCAGATCCAGTATTGGGTGCTGTGCTATCAGAATCACTCTTATCAGTAGGCTTCTCAGGACTGTTTTCCCCGGATTTTTCTTGGCCTTCGACTAACATACTGATATAGGATTGAGCCTTACCTCCTTCTCCGATAGCGGGAGTGGGAGCGTTCGACTCACTCTTCTGGGATTCAGTTTTAGCCCTTTCCTCTTCCTCTTCCTTCTTGCATTTGTTGGTGAATTGGAGGAGGGCTTTGGAGAGATCCCCCACTTGATCCCCAGAAGGGTGAGCTTGGGGAAGCATTGCAGCCTGTTCCAGGGCTAAAATCGATTGTTCATCAAGCGACCTAGCCGCTTGTTTCGCTGCTAATTCCGCCGCGTAAGCTCTCTCATTCAACTGTTCAACCACCTGACTCTGAAAAACCGAATTGTTCATTTGAGGAATGGTTGTTTGGATGGTGGTGGGAGGTCTTAGTTTGTTCAGAGCTGCTTCTTGGGTTTTTATAATCCCTACCAGCTCCTTGTTTTTCTGCCTGCACTCTTTGAAAAGATGTTCGGCCTTATCTGGTGTTTTAAGAACGAAAAGGATGGCAAAAAATGGACAAAATAGTCAACCCGGGTCAAACCACTTACTCATCCTCTGCAAAACCGGGTTAACGATTTTGTCCATTTCTTGGATCTTATGCTGTAAGCGTTCGACCTCCGAACTCAAGAAGTTTATTTTCTTAAGATGGGTTTTTTCAGCGGCTTGAAACCCGACTCGGATTTTCCCTATCTCTGCATCAGCTTGTAAGAGCCGTTTTTCGAGATCTTCGACGGTTTTTTGGCTCTGAACGTACTCCCTAGTTAAAAGCTCGTGTTTGGAGATCTCCTCCTTAGTCGCACCCTCTCCTAAGATGATTTTCGAGGAACCGTTGTACAGGAGTTTAGATAAAGTTGCGGAAGTATTCCCGGTGCTGTATAAGAGGACGTTTTTGCTGCCGAAGAACATATACAGGAAACGGTGGTTATCACTCGTAACGATGCTCCCAAAATTCTTTCCGATTATGCAATGCCATTGGCCGTCATAAAGACTGTCCATATAATTCTTAATCACCCCTGCGATAGATTCTTCGTTATTAGAGGAGGAGTCATCTAACTGGAGTTTGTTTTGCTACCACCATTTAATACAATACAGTTACTTTTGAGGATAGTTTTGGAAGCAATAATACGGAAATCGCCTTGTAAATACAGGATTTGTCTTGTAAACTGGATATAAACAAGGAGGGGAAGAGGGAGACTTACCGCCTTCTGCGTTATCTCCAGGGCGTTTGTCACCATCTCGTCGGGCATGTCCATACCTAGGGGGTTTTAGGGGTATTTTCCGGTCAAAACCAATTAATCTATTTATGGTAGGGGTAAACACAACCTACGTTGTATCTCCACCTTATAATTCCCCACCATAAATGAGTTGGGGCCGTGGCGGTTGGTGAAGGAACTAGCCGAAGAAAGCCCACCGGGGGATCCTGGGCAATGCATAGGAGTCCCTTTCCCTCCCTTAGTAGGACACCCGCCTTTCCAACCATCGCCCATACCTTTACCATCAAACCCAAAATCCGGACCCTTTTCGAAGAAACCACCGCCTTTATCAAAACCCCAGTCTTTTCCTCCCTTAAACCCAGGAGGCCCCCCTTTTGAGAAGAACATTCTTTGTATTACCGATTTAACTTAATAATGTGAGATAATAGTTAGAAACGTAACGTATTTGCTTGTGAAATACTTATGTCGACCTCTAATTGAAACGAACTTGGTGTATAATACAGGTAACAATGCAGTTTGGGTAACAATGCAGCTTGAACTTCAGTAGGTTTTTACAGTTTATGCAGGTATAATAATAACAGTTTATGCAGCTCTCGGTACTCTTCAGATGAAGAATGTAGTGTTAGTAGCCTGTTTTTTTGTTTTTGAAACGATAGAATTTATCACAACCTAGGGTTGCAGTTTCGTACTTTGTACAAACGACTGGGACTATGACTGGGAACCGGATTGTTGGAACGAAATTAGAATTGAAGCATGAAAATTGTGAGCTTTCAGGCGCTAACGCAACGTACAAAAAGCGAAAAGTCGAAAGAACACCTCTACAATGACACTCAGTAGTTTGCGTTTTGTTTGTTGTCTTAAAGGACCAATTTACACACGATGCTAGACTATAGCGGTTAAGTTCTTCTCCGTTTTCCCGTTCCTCCCATTTGATCCCCTCTATGGGTAGTAACTTTTTCTTGGGGACGCTCCTCGACCAACTCTATTTTACGATCCCCTTCCCGGATTTTAGCTTTTCGTTCCGCTAAAAGGCGCTGATATCCTGCATCAGTACTCGATGTGGGCCTCAAATTGACCACATTCCTTACTTTGTCAACCTTTCGTCTCTTAGTAGGGGGTTGAGAATTGGGGGTGGTGGAGTCAAGACTCTCACATGTGAACGTGTTAACCGCTTTTCTCAATACAACCTGGTCGAAAAGTTGAGGAAGATTCCCCTGTGGTGTTCCTGGTCGTGGAGCAGTTCCGGGTCTTGAAGATGATGCTGCTGGAGTTGCCTTATCATTCTTCTCCATAAAGCTGTGGAACTTGTTATCACTGGTGATTTCTCCTACTACTGTACCGGATTCGCTGTTCAGCCACATCTCCGCGAGCCATCCTGGAACGGTTATCAGGTCGACTTGCGAGTCAGAGAGTTCCATCGTTAACACCTATCTACCTCTAGTTAGCTCACTTAACACTAGTTAAGACTCACTCAGTCACGTAGCTCTGTTTTGTTGGGATAGGGGACATGGGAAGAGCATAAGACGGTTTCAAGACGGTGGAAGAGCGACACACATATAGCAGACAAGGACAGACGACTCATGGACATGATACGGAAAGTGCAGTGGAGAACAAAGTTTCGACGCAATCAACAATCAGGATTATATGCACGCGGTCACGGTTAGTTTATCGGAAATTGGATATCATCACGGTTAGTTTCGGTTAATTTTATAGTGTATAATGTACTTTTATCTTTGTTTTACCCCTAGTTTAAGCCCCAAAATCCGCCGCTTCTGGCCATTCACTTTTACGCCGGAACCCAGCGTCGGAGCCCCAAGCACTACTCGCAACTGACATCCTCCCACAACCGACATTGCCCCAACTTCCCTCGGATTTCTCAGAGATTTCGGAACCCGCTACAGAACTCCGTCGTGAGAGAGAGCGTGGATTCGGTGATCCCCGTCTTGAGCCGGTCATCCTAGCGGATTCATGCTTTTTAGAGGAGGCTAGGATACTGGCTCTTCTATCAGGTGTGGATTGAAAGGAGTTATGCGTTTCCGCCACATCTGACCTCACGATAGATGCCCGAGGATTCATCATACTCCCCCTCCGACTTCGTCCTGGACTAGCAGTACCATGCTGGGAGATTTGACTAGCTCTTGCAGTTACTGTAGATACCCGTGGAGCCGTCTCAGGTAGATCTATAGCAGGTTGTTCAACATCCACTGATCCGGTGAGGGATTGGGATTCGGAGCGGGAATTTGATAGACTTTGGTTACTCGCGCTCGATAAATTCCCCATGTAATCCCACTCAGCTTCAAGAACGGCATGGCTATACTGTGAGCGGTGACTCTGCGCAATCGAAACAGCACCAGGAGAATCACTCGGTCCGGATAAGACTTTGTTGGGAGTTGTGGGGGAGTTGCCTGGGCTGGGGCGAGGAGGTGTACGCACGACTTCCTCGGGCGCAATTGGCTGAATCACTTCTTCCATAGAGAGACTGCCCGGGGGAGCTTCAATTTGAATCACCTGCCTTCTGGGTGTCTCCTCTAGGAGCTCTTCGGTCAACGATTGAGTAGGTTCAAGGGGTTCCGCTCCGTTAACACCCCTCAATATCTCGAGTGCAGCAGTATCAGATGGGCGTTCGGGCTCCTCCTCTAGTGGTTCCTGATCCTGTTTTGGAGGATCAACAGCTGCTTCAATCTTCGGCTCTTCATCTACACCTTTGTCTGACGGTGGTGTCATTGAGGCGAGACTGCCCGACAATGGAGAGGAATTGTCATCTTCCTGGTCCTCGGGTGGCGGGCAAGAAATGGGAATCCCAGTTACAACCGGTGTTGCTTCTTCTTCCACCCCGGGATCTGGTACCACCACCGGCGTCGACTCTAACTCCGGAGTAGTGCTGTGGATAGGACTTCCATCGCTGAGAGATCGAGGAATGGTAGGAGCAAACTCGGATGCTTTACTAGGCGACTCAATGGGCGGCGCCTCGGTCAGAAGAGGATCCAGTTCAGCAGGATCAGGATGTTGGGAGGGCGCTATACTGCTTTGAGAACGCATACGTTTTATCCACCAATCATCATTTTTTGTTGCGATCCTCAAAGGCGGGGGACTAGCTCTGGGAGGTGGTACAAACGTCTGTAGCGGTGTAGTCCCAGCAGTTCCTCCTCCTATTGGACTTCCTTCACCTTCTAACCCTAGGTAGGATGGGAATGGTTCAGTTGTTGATGCTTCACCGGATTGTAAGAGAATGGAATCCTTCCTAACTTTGATTTTGTCACCTACTCTACCACTTCCAGAGCCGCCAAAGCAACTAGCCATACACCCTCTGGTGTTCGCGTTTTCAACTGTAACCACGCTGGTTTCCGGCTTACCTTCACCCAGTTCGTCTTCTGTTCCTGGCTCTGGAGAAGGTGTCAATGCCCCAGTTAGCATAGATTGCGATGGCGGTCTGTTGAGCTCTTTCAAAGCTGTAGCACTAGTTCCGATACTAAGCCGACTCATGTTACTCATGTTGGTCATCCTACTCTGGTAATTCACTCTTCCGCTGCCAATGTGGTTTTTACCGTAGTTGGTTGTTGCTAGGGTGTTAACACTATCCCGGCCGTTGGCTATGGTGGAGATCAGATCTCCTTGAGCTTGCGGATAGTTTCGGTTGAAGAATCCCACGGCGCCATTTAAAGCAGCTTCCGGCTCAACTGATACAAACGGAGTAATACAACTCGGTGTTGCTGCTCCAACCTCACATGTCACATGACTAGTAGCCTTAGGAGATATTTTTGGTCCATTGGGGAACTGAAGAGGGGATTTCCGTGGTACTAGTCCTAAGCGGATCTCTGATGTTAGAGGAGAGTTGAGTATACTACTTGGACCGGCTCTACGTGCTGCTGAACGGTATTCGTTTCTGTAGACAGTAGCCCCAGACAATGGGTTTAGTGCATCAAGCTTTTGTAGCGATTCTTTATCCAGTGGAGGAAACTCACCACAAGGACTTGGTAGGGCGGAATTGGAGGCGGACGAAGGAAGACTTGGTGCAGAATGTGAAGAGCGGGCGGGACTGGGATCTTCTTCTTGGTGTTGGTGGTTTCCAAGTTGGGGGAGGTCATCCGCTGAGTACCGATGATGCGGTATCTGCAGCTTGTCAGGTGGCTCTTTATCCGGTGGTACCTCTGGTGGATCACTCAATTGCGAAATCGAACGTAGTAAACGGTCGTTTAATCCCCCGTCACCAGTAGCGATGATATTGATCTCCGAACTAGGGCAGACGCTAGGCTGGTCTTCATCAACTGGGCTGCAATCTCCGCCGGCTTTCGATATGGTTGACATACGAGTCGAGCGGGAAGTCATAACGGAGTGCCGTGGATCATACCGACTCGAGGAGGAACCACCTTGCGTTTCATTCAACTTCGGCGAAGTTAGGAAGGATTGGGTTCGTTGTGCCTTCAACACCACCGATGTTCCCCCCGTCCGTGCTACGTAGATTTGACCGGTACTGAGAGAATGGTGAAAATAGTATTGGACACGGATACAAAAAGACACATCATTCACAGGTAAAAAGGGGACTTACAACCTTCTTCCGTCGGCGCCTCGGTAGTTGGTGGTGCGGCCGAGATCTTCTTGGCGAACCAGGTATTTCACATCCAGATCATAATCCGGACTCTTCGGCCGTGTTTTCCCACACACCATGTTGCAGAGGTTGCCGAAAACCATCTTCTGGGAGGTGACACTTTAGTCGTGAACTAATTAAGCTAACTATGTTAGAGAGTCATTAATTAGCATGCTAGTAGTAGGCTTAAGGTGGTTGTCCTAGAGAAATCACCACTGTATATGTGAGGTTTACAAAATTTTATGCTGAAATAGGGACCGACTACTTAGGCTGACGTGGTTGGAATTACGCCTATTACCGTCAATAGTGTATGAGTAACAATTTTGATTCTAGCGAGGCAAGTACGAAGTGAAAGAACGAAGAAGAGACTTCGCCGAACACCACCGGGGTTCGGACAAAGAGTTAAATTCATGTTTGGTAGAATGTCAAATAGCCATGGTGGTTTAAGTCTAGATTGTCTCCCTTAGTTTAGGCGGTAAATAGGCCTACATTAACTCCTCCAGTTTGGCAAACAAGTCTATTTTGTGGGTCTTCTCATATACCACTATAAGTGCGGCATTCGTCACACATAACACCGAATATGGCCCGAGTTTGTGTGTCTTCGGAAACGCCAATTCCACCATTTTCTCTAGGACGCACCAAGCGGAGGTGGTGCAGAGTATCCCAAGGAAGCCGACTAATTTTGACCTCCCCCTGAAGTGGCAATCCCTATGACAATTAGGTGGTTCGTTGCTGGAGGAGCGGCTGTTAACTTGGTCACCCTGGCCGGTGGTGTTAGCAGTAGCCGATGGAGGCTGTAATTCCCTTGCAGAAGCTTGGGCTAGGAGGTTGTCTTGTAACCTGCGTTCGAGGAGATAAAGGGTGTAGCCTGTTACTAGAACAGTGGCGGCGAAGGTGAGTAATTGGGCCCATTTCACGTCTTTCCATATCATTTCCACCAAATCTTCCCACGCGTCCCAGGTCCAGACTACTAGGGGAAACAACAACATCCACTCCACAAAACCTTTTGGGCCACCCACCTCTTGCCTTTGGGGGAGTAATTGCTCCCTAGTAGGAGACTGAGGTGCCAAAGGTTCCGACCCCGGATTCTGACTATACATAGGATTCAGATTCTCTTTGAACTTAGCACCGCCCCCCGGGGAATCTGCGCCTGTAGGGCTAGTACCTGCACTGGCTGTGTTAGCCACCTGCACAACCACATCATCCGCTCTCGCAGAGCTACCATAAGTGGGAGACGGAGTATCAGAACTCATTGTGTCGACTGAAGTATAGTCCTGCTTATGTTTTCGGCCCTTCTTGGGAGGGGTTTTCAGAGATCCTGGGGAGGATATGGAGGTTTTACTGTTCTTGCCTACTATCTGACTCTGCGGAGCGGTCTTTGGAGGCATGCAATAGACTTAGAGGATAGAAGAGAGAGGTCTAGCAAGCTGTGCTAGGAATCGATCATGTTTTTGACTTAAGATTAATCAGGATTGGTTTATGGATTATGAATCATGTAGGTGTGTGTATTACTGGTTATCAACTTTAAACTCATTGAGTTATTAGGGAAAATTCAATGGAAAAAGCTTAAAACTTCAACTTAAACTAGAAGAAGAGATGGAATTCAGTGGTATGATAGTTGAATTCAGGATGTTGTTGTTATTGATGAGTCTTATGAGTAGTAGCTCTCCCCTCTAAGGTAGGACTCGGGTTCTCATTAAAGAACATGTTTTTCAACTGTTTTTTTTTTTGGTTTTTCCGTTTTTTTTCTTGTACAGAGAAACTTCGGCCCCTACCACATTCCAGTGGTTGTGCCTTTGAAAAAAAGAGATTCAATTTCTTGCGGTGACAGTACTACAAAATCTGATTCGTTCGTCCTAGTTGAGTGATTCTAATAGTGCCAATGTCTATAAACCCCCTCTAAAAGGCGGGTTTCAAAAAAAAAGGAATCTTCAATTCAATCTAGTAATATTGAGTTAAACTCTCCAATGATAGAAGAAGCTAGTAATGTTCAATTGTCAATTTTCAATGCTATAATGTGAGACAAAAATTTGAAACCTAAGAACTTGGTAATTAGCGGTAGAATTCTCCTCCCGAGGACATAAAGCTAGTTTGAGCAGTATGGTCTAGGATGGATTCGATTTTGTTCCAGTTAACATACTCTCCCGCCTTCTGAAAGAGCTTTATGCTCTTCTCATCACTCAAATTCGAGACGTTGATCAACCCAACCTCTGCGGGAGGAATGGTTAACAACCCATGAATAGCGAATCCCACGAATACCATTCCGCCGAAAAATACCATAAATCTCTCAGAGAGAGAAGCAGCTAGGAAGACCCCTCCTAGAATCGCGATAAACGTACATAGTAAGTGACCCACTAATCCCCCTGCGATAACCCCTACAAGGTTCTCGATTGCTCCTAACGCCATTGTGGTGAGTTGGGACTTGTCTCCGATTTCCGCGAGAAAAGTCATTATGAAGATGGTCGAAAAGGTGGTGACGAGTTGCTCTTTTCTGCCGGTAAATCCTTTCGAAACCAAAACTTCATCAAGACTCTTAGTCCCGGATTTGGGTGGGGAAACAGTGACTGTTTCCTCCTCCGCGGATGAACTCGCTGCGGTCGAGTCGGATTCGTTTTTTTTTTCGACGACTTTGCCGGGTTTGCTGGGAGTTTTTTTGGGAGGGTTGAGGGGGGGTTCATCCTCCAGAATCTGCGGCGCCCCTCCGATCTTAACCACCTCCTCTGCTGCGTCTTCAAGCTCATCTTGTAAGCTCTCGCCCTCACCCTTAGAATACATACCCCAGGAGCGCCACAAATGCTCAAAACCGATGTAGAGAAAGGAGGCTATGACGATTAAGTGGGAGACACGAGCTGATGGGAGGATAGTCTTAGTAAATGCTACTCCTACAAAGGCAGAGATGACTGTCATGATCGCAAGGGCGAGCCAGGAGCTCATGAGGACCAATCCGGGATTCCCTTTAGAAGCGAATATCGCCGCAAGAAAAAATGTCTTATCTCCTAATTCAGTGGCGAAAACAGCACCTAGACTCTCCAAAGCGGAGCCGGAGAAGGAGTGTTCACCTCCTGGGCCGTGGCTGGCGAAGGATTCGAGCTCCGAAAGGTACATAGAAGCCCGCTGATAATAATGATTCAACAGTTGCCCGGTGCTTGATTGACTACCGGAGAGACCGAAGAGCATACCTGGAGGGATTAAATTTTGATGTTTTTGATGATTTTAGGGACGCTGAAGAGTTTAAATACCGTCAGCTTCCTGGGTATGCCAAAGCTTGAATTCATCGGCATCCGTGAAAGTGGATTTGAGGTGCTGCGAAAGACTCATAACAGAGGATTCCCCCTTAGAATCAGAGGCTTCTTGTTCAGTATCGTCCGATTTTGAGGCTTCCTCTTCGCCTTCCTCACTTCTTTCAATGGCGTGCTGCTTATCTTCGGATTTGTACTGCTGATACTCTTGATCCTCATCAGCCATTTCATTTTTAAAGCCTCCTGAGCCGGTTTCTTCATCGTCTTCCAACCCCCTCCTCTTGTGCTTCTTATTGTATTGCGCGAGAGAAAGTTGTTGTCTCTGTTGCTGCTGAGCCTGAATGGGCATCTGTTGCTGCATCTGAACGGGTTGCATCATCTGCTGTTGAGGCATTTGCTGTTGCATCGGCATCATTTGTTGTTGACCCTGCTGAGGAATTTGTTGCGTCTGCATGGGGACCATCTGCTGTTGCATAACAGGCTGTTGGACCTGCATCGGGACCATTTGCTGTTGCTGTTGAGGAACCGCTTGTTGCACCGGAATCATTTGGACTTGTTGCTGCTGCGCCTGTACGGGCATCACCGGCTGCACCTGAGCATGATGATGCGGCTCCATCGGCATCTGGTGTTGGTTAGTAGCAAGGTGGTCGTGATGGTGGTGCTTAGTTGCGTGAGGGTGTTTATTCTTCTTACTTTTCTTCATGGGGAGAAAAGTAACTTGTTGAGTCTCACTATCTTGGGTAGAATTGACGAGAACATAAACCTGCTTCTTATGTTTTTTCTTACCCTGATGACTAGATTTCTTCTTCTTTTTTTGGGTCATCATAGTAGGGTGGGGTTGTTGATGAGCGACTTGTTGGGGTTCTTGTTCCTCTTGCTGAATAGCTTGGCCGGACATATCCAATTGCTGAATCTGCTGAGGCTGTTGTTGAACCGGCATTTGCTGCTGCTGTTGTTGCATTTGAACGGGTTGCGTCTGTGGTTGGGGAGCCATTTGAGGCTGTTGAGGAATCACCTGCTGTTGCATTTGAGGTTGCTGAACAGGAGCCATCATCTGTTGGGGTTGCATAACCGGTTGAACCTGTTGCTGTTGAGGAGGAGGAGTCTGGGCAGCAATAGCTTGGGGGACCATTGGCGGAGGAGCCATCATACTCGGCATTGGCATCTGCGGAGCTGTGTTTTGCATACCCGGTTGCGGATAGTTCTGTGGGGCGGGGTAGTACTCTGAATCGAGAGTCTCCTTTCTCTCGGATTCAAGGAGGCCTGTTGCCGTAGCTGATTTATCCATAAACCTCTCATCCTTAGATTCTTTTTCGGCCGCCTTCTTTTCTCTTTCAACTGATTTGAGTTCTGAGAGGAGGGATTGCCACATCGGCTTAGTCTGAGCCTCGAAACGAGCGAGAGCTGCTTTTTTTTTAGCCTCAGCTCTGGCGATAGCGTCAGCACTAGCAGAGTGCTTAGTGTGGATTTCTTCAATTGTTTTCTTATGATGTTCCCCCTTTTCCTCAGTCTCTGCCTTTTTATCCGCCTCCCTTAACAAAATTTTCCTATCAGTCTCAGTGAGAGAAACGTGCTTCAAACTAGACGGCTCGAAGGGATAAGGAAGTAACCTAGCGAGACGAGAAGCTTCTGATTCGGTGACGAAGGAGGTTTCTTCAGAGTCAAGTTGAGAATCGGTCTGTAAGAGGGAGTGTTGCTTCGGTTTCTCTTCTTCGAAAGACTCGGTCTCTTGTTTGAGGCGGTCGAAGTCGTTTAACATACTCTTCAACTCCTCCGAACTCCCCTCTGAGTCTACCCCCTCTTTTTGGAGCATCATAATACTACTACTAGGGGAGATGCGTTTAGTCGAGCGGTGTGGTTCTTCTTCTAGGCGTTTTTCTTCGTTGTTTAACATTTTCTCCTCCGAATTCAACCTCCTCTCTTCTTTAGAAAGCACCTCTAGTTCCTTCAATTCCCGGCTAAAGTCAGCGCTTAGAGAGGATATACTGTTTTTATCGTGGCCGTTAAAAATAGGAGCCTCCTGCGGCCTTCTATGTCCCAACGGCGTAACAGTATGGGTGTCGGTGGAAGCGTAGACGTTGGAGTGGCCATGCTGTGGGAAATCGTAGGAATCCACTGGATTCCTCCCATTCGGCCCCGTTACCAACGATTCTACCTGTTGTTGCATCTCCCTATCCTGGGATTCAACTTGATGCAAAAGCTGGTCGTCGGCTCTATCCAACCCTGAAGCGGAGGAGAGGGAGGTTTGAACGAATGACGAAGAAGAAGAAAAGTCTTTTCTTAAAGTGGGTTGAACGCCGCCATCTACGGTTTTTCCTGCTGCTAATTGACTCTTTTCCCATAGGACACTACGCTCGAGTTCCTCTTTTTCTTCTGTTAGGAGGCGTTTTACTTCATCCTCCTCACGCTTTTCTGCCTCGTGCAATCGCTGCATCTCTGAATTGAAGGATTGGCGTTCAGCCTCAGTCTCTTGTTCTGCTTTGGTATCAACCCCACCTTGGGCACCAACTAAGTTGACAGTTTCTGGCTCCGGTTTAACACCATGACGCTCATAGAAGTGACTCTTTGTCTTCTTTCTCTGCACCTGGGTATCCTTAGAGATCAACGAAGTCTGCTTATGGTTCCCGAGATTGTGGTGCTGCAAGCCACTCACAAGAGTGACAGAAGAGAGGAGACGGATCATTTTTGGTGAAACTAAATTCAATAATGTACTCTGGGAGATTCTTACCAACTTAGGCTGTTACTTGTAACGCTGTTACAAGAACTTCACTGCGTTATCTGAAACATAGCCACTTATGTGGCGATTTACTGTCTAATTAGTGGTCTCACAAGACCACACGATGTCCGCCACGAAGGGTCAGACACTAGGAATTTAGGAAAGAGAGAAGGTAATTTAGTTGCAATATACTAGGGCGATAGACAACTCCTCTCAGTAAACCTCATCTCAAGACTCTCCTCTCGAGGACCTCCATTGAATCAGTGATAACACACAGACAAGCTCTAGTAGCAGGTTTGTTTTCGTTGTTTCCTATGGAATGGCACGTACTGAATACGTGAGTGAAAAAATGAGTTCAAAGAAATTCTAAATTCTGCGGATAGTGGACTTGAGGGAGCATCAACCCGTCTAAGGCGAGTTTGTTGAGTTGGAGCTCGATTGCGGCTATGGTTTCCCTACTAGATTCTATTCCTCCGATGGCTTTGTAGAGACCGGACCAGTCGATTGAACCGGGTTCAACGGTAGCGGAGTTTTTCCCGCCCTGTAATACCATTTCTTTGACACCCTTCCAAGACAGGGGTCGGGTTTGCCCCGAGTAACCGGCTAGGGAGGCTTGTAGGTCGTTGAGGTTGGATTCGATTGTGTCTAAGTCGGAAAGTATTCGACTTTGCATATAAGAATCCCCCTTAAGGGCTTCCCCACTAAGGGGCTTCTCGTCTTGGGTGTTTTCTGGGGGGGTATTTTTGCCTTGAAAACTGTCTCTTTAAAAGCACCCCAAAATTTGAAAACACGGATTTTGCCTTGAGAAATACTGTATAAGTCAGGCTAACCTACCTTTTTGAGTATGAAACTCATGTGCAGAGCTTTCTCTAGACTTACCTTTTTGTGTATGAAACTCATGTGCAGAGCTTTCCCTGGACTTACCTTTCTGGGTGTGAAACTCATGAGCAGAGCTTTCCGTAGACTTACCTTTTTGGGTGTGGAATTCGTGGGCAGTAGACTTACCTTTCTGGGTGTGAAACTCATGAGCAGCTTTACCCAGACTTACCTTTCTGGGTGTGGAATTCGTGGGCGGCTTTCCCCAGACTTACCTTTTTGGGTGTGGAATTCGTGGGCGCAGACTTACCTTTCTGGGTGTGGAATTCGTGGGCAGCCTTCCCAAGTCGGTCCTTTTGTTCTTGGATTTCGCTCTGTGTTAGCTTAATCCCTTCCTTCACCTTTATACTACGAATTTGAGCCTGCAATTCATAACTCTTAGTAGTCTCCTGTTCTGCGTCGATGTCCCCAGATTCGGCGTCCTCCTTCTGCTTCGCATTATCCGATCCTATCTGTGATTTAGACATAACAGGATCCGGAAATCCCCCCTTTTGTGCTAGTTTTTTGAAGCATTTTTTTACATTATCCACCTGTATCTTTAACGCAGGGGTGTAGCCCTGAGTAGGGTCTGGGGGAAGGTCGTCGGAGCCTATACTGTCCCCACCCTCACCACTCACACCTATACCCTCCGTCACGGCTTCCCAAACACATGTATGTAGGGCTCTTTCTTGGATTCCTAGGCGGAAAAGGTGTTTCCTTTTAAAGAATAGGTTGTTGGGGACTTTGCTCTTACCCGACTCTTCATCTTTCTTGATTTGATCTTTTAATTCAGTAACCGCTTTCTTCCCCTTTCCCGGTGTAAACCCCTTCGCCTCCACCTCTTTATCAAGCTCCTGATTATCACCGAAATCTTTGGAATCGGAAACCTGCTCATCCTTCTCCCCAAACACCGCTCCCCACGCGTTTCCCTGCCATTTCAACTTGTCTTTGAAGGCTTCTTGGCGGGCTCTGAAACGTTTAAGCGCTGGCTCCGGTTCCGGATGCCCCACCAACTCATTCGGTCTTTCGGCGCATTTTTGTATGAATTCATCCATCGTTATACTCTCATTCTCACTAATACGGAGGTTATTTTTTACATTAGCATTAAAACTCAAGTCATCCCCTAGGTCAAGGTTCTTCTCAAAATCCTTCTCCAGTTCTAATAACTGTTGACACTCCCTTAACTTGGATCGGAAGATTTTTTCTACGTCAAAGGCGGTTTTTGAGGATTGACAACTCGCTACTACGGCGTCCATAAATGCGTTATCTACCGCCGGACACGACGGATTCATACCTTTTTCATCATTCGTTTCTCCCCCATTCGCCCCCGATTTACACCCCGGATTCTCTGATTCTTGTAGGACTTTGGAGCAGGATTGTTTTAAATTGGGCATTGTACATTTAGTATAGTCTAGATGCGGGCCGAAAGACTGCTCTTCCTCACTAGCCCTACTTTTTAACTCGTTCTTAACCCCGGCTCCTTCGGTCTTCTCCTGCAAATAGCTCTTTTCAGCGCGGTATTTCTGCAAGTACCACAAATTTTCGTTGTGCCTCCCAAAGTAGGAACAGGCAGACTGGAAGTTGGCGACGTCGCGGCAGAGGGCGGTGTTAGTCGACGCTACTACATCTCCGCCAGCTTCTCCATCTTGTTCATGAACAGCTTCGCAGGATTCGGGGTCGATGCGGGGGAAGGGATCGACAGCGAAAATGTCCCATAATCCTTCTTTCACCTCTTGTTTCTCTTGTTCCGTTCTCGGAGGAGGGTGGGTTTGACGATACTTCGTCAAGGGGGGTCCTAATGGGAGAGTACTACCCTGAGCCACCGTATCAAGCCTAGCCCACCAATCTTTAACCGCAGTGAACTCAGCGGCTTGTTCGGCGGTTTTGGCGGTGGTTTCTTGCTCCTGGTAGTATCTTACCCACCTCGATGGTCTTACTACATAAGAATAAGCTTGCTCAGCCTCCAAAAGAGAAGACGATGGCATTGTGTGCTACGTATACAACAAATCTCTGTAAGAAAAAAGGTGCTATTAGGGGATTTGAGATCCAAGTGGTCTTTCAACGACTTCAAGTTCGAGTGCACTTATAAGGTTTTGTTTCACTCCCGTGCTCATTTTCTCAATGTGACGAAGAGATTGGATTTGGAGGTAGGAGTGGTTTTACAGTTCAGATTTTGTAAGGTACAAAATGGGATTCTACACCGAATCAGTTCAAAGATTTCTTGGAAATTAGTAGTCCTCCGCCTCAGATTCCGAACTTGAACTACATTGTTTTTCCCGATGATTCTTCCTCGATCTTACTCGGTTAAGAGGAGTAGTTTCATCAACGTTCTGGTTGGAGATGGGGCTGAGGAAACCCTTGTCTGAGTCCGATTCCTCAGAGTCTGAGCTTGGAGAGAGAAACTCTTCATCATAATATAGGTGAGGTGCTGCTGATGAAGCATGATTGGAGAGGTTAATTATGTTAACCTGAGTTGAGCGTTCATCAAGGTTATAAATCTGCCTCGTAGAACGATCATCTTGTGGAATATAACGGTTAACATCACCTTCCGGCACATAATGGGCCTAATATTGCCAACCATCATCCCTCAGGTCTATGTGGTTATCACCATCTTCCTGTTGCGACAATCGGCTCCAAAGAGCGGCGGGCCGGTTCGGCCATTGAGAGGCGAGTTGCTCCTGGATAGGGTCAGATGGTTGAACTTGGTTTTGATTTTGTCTTCGGAAGAACGTCGGAAACCGACTTTGCACACGTCTTTGACCCCCCATAGTAACACCATCGGCCTGGGAGTTTTGACGGGATCCTCGGAAGGAAACCCCACTATTCACGGAATACCGACTACCAATCTGAGACTGTCCTGGGTTTTGCCAACCACTTTGGGGTTTCTGCGACGGTGAGCCACCCCATTGACTCTGAGGGGCTTGACTTTGACCTCCGTACTGGGTGCCTGGCGGTTGTTGGCCGTATTGGGTTCCTGGTTGTCCGTATTGGGTTCCCGGTGGTGGCTGCTGGCCTCCGTATTGGGTTCCCGGCGGCGATTGAGGAGCGTAGGGATCGTACCCAGGTTGTCCTGGCTGTTGTGGATAACCCGGCTGTTGTCCATATTGCGGGTGCATCATCTCCTTTTTCGTTTTTTGTTGTTTATTTGCACAATACCCGCAAACAGCTAAACCGATGCAGATGTTGCATACTAGGAGACCGCCAACGACGGGCCAGAACCAGCTATCATCCTCCTTAGGCTTCTTCGTTTGTTTTTTACCAGGCCTCTGCTCTTCGTCTTCAGGGGCTTCATCTCTCCTTGATCCACCTCTAGCGGAAGCCTCTCTTCTCTTTCGTTCTTCCTCGGTGCCGCGGTTGTCTCCGGCTTGGCCATCACGAGTGAGGCCACCAGTATCGTGATGCTCCCCAAAGGGATCCACCGCATCGACATCATGCTGATCATCAGGTATATGGTCATCTGAGGGCCGTCTTTCGATTTTGGCCGCTCCGGCAGCCTCTGTTTTCGGTTTCTTCGCGGGTGCTGGCCCGTCTTGCCAGTTACTCCTCCTTTTTTGATCTTCATGCGGGGTGAGGGCATCTCCTTCGGATCTTCTAGGTCCTTTTCTCTGACCCTGAGAAGACGCTCTCTCCTTCTTTTTACCCCCTAGATTCTCGCCCACTTTCTTCCTAATATACCCTAAGATATGGGAGACATTTACGTCCCTGTCGAGAAGGTCGATGCGGAGGTGTCCATACCTGTGGCCACCACGGAGGTAGATAACTAATTCACCGTCTATATCCCCAACCTGAGTCCTGAATTTTCTACCATTTCTATTTGTATAATCCGCGCCCTCCCATTTCCAGCTTCCGGATCGAACGTAATTAGCGCCTAATACATCCCCCCATGGAAACGTCTCCAAATAATAAACAGCAGACTTATCTTGGTTCTTCAACCAAGCTATCGGGTTCCAACTCCAAACCCTCTGTTCATGGGTTTTGTAGATGATTCTATGTTGGGTAAACACAAGAGAGTCTTGAAATGGTACTCCTGTTTTCGGGTCTTTCATCCCTGGTTCGTGACTCCAAACGCGGGTGAAGGCGTATTCGGCTTGTTCTTTTTTGAACAACAACGTATCCAACCTCATATTATTTGTTAACCCCCTTAAAGCCTTCTGACCTTCTGGTGTGGAGGGACTCATCTCTCTAACTGGAGGGCGCAGTTCTTGTTACAAATTCACATGGTGTAATAGAGTAAATTGACCATGGATTCCACATGAGCAATTTGTTATGGAAATCACGGTTAAAACGACGTTTTTCCCCATCGTTTCTAAGGATTGCAAAGAAAAAGAATGGCTAGATACGGTTATCTTGATCAAACCAATCTTCCCACCAAGCAACGTTATGCTCCGGAGTCCCGTCTTTGCTAGCGGGTCCTTTGTGCCCGGTATCTAGGTCATTGGAGTTCCATCCTAGGCGGGGGGCCATAACCCGCTGCATCATAAAATTCCGGACGTTCAAATGAATATCCCCATTGTTACCTATCCCCTTTGTGGCAAAATCAAACCTCACATCCCCTAGGACTTGATAATCGCGCCCCGGTTTTTGGTTCTGAAACGGCCACGTGGTCTTCGTGTAGAAGGTGGCGGAGTGCTCGTCGAACCACTTAGACCGTGAGGCCCGGAAACCGAAGCCCCTCATCGTAGCGTACGGCAAAGAGCCGAAAAATTTTTGTTCGCCGGTGAGGCCTGTTTTGTCGAAGTAGGCTACACGGGAGGTGGTGAGGCCCATTGTATCCCTCCCACACTGCGCT
>Ga0099798_10245_pt1 | contig 18670 bp, 8 predicted proteins | sample Uncmet_Sort29A_1_FD_89870 | JGI IMG/M metagenome (GOLD analysis project Ga0099798, IMG submission 89870) | Marine eukaryotic communities from CALCOFI LINE 67, Pacific Ocean - CN13ID_Sort29A_1 | ecosystem: Environmental > Aquatic > Marine > Oceanic | place: Pacific Ocean: Monterey Bay | collected...
AGCTGTGAACTACCCTTTTCCCCCTATTGACTGCTTTTGTGTTTTCACGATTTACCACAAGTTAAGAGATGCACACTGACTTTGGCGGCCGAACGTTACTCCTATACTCTCTCTCATTGAATTAAGCCATATTGGCTTAGTGAACTAAGCCATCTCGGCTTCATTACATTGCCACATTGGCAGACTTGTTTACAGAACACATTCGAACATTTTATCATCAATTGTCAACAATTCAGAGAACTCAAATCCAAAGACTTCTCGTTAGGAGACTTGTATTGAGTGTGAGCTCATACTTTGAAAACAAGAGATTTTTTATTCCCAATAATGATAATTCTTTCCCGGTACTACAATAGACTACAGTGTTTTTTTGAATTTTGGAACTGTATTTTTGGATTTGAATCTAGGAAGTTAATAGGAATCTAAATTATGAATTTCTAACCATGACCACGTCTGCTGGAGGGGGTTCTCCTCTACCAGAGAATGAAAGAGCTCCTGTTAATCCCCCGGTGAGACGCTGGATCGATCGCCCTCCTCAATATGTGGACGTCCAATCCGACTCCTCCGACAGCGAGGAATCTGTGGATCTGGGGATGCAAATCCGACCGATAAATTATGGCGCAATTCAACCACCAGAACCACTACCACCACCTCCCCAACGAGCCGGTAACCACGATCAGGATCGAGGGGATGTTTATATTGGTGTTAACGTTGTGGTGGGAAATGGATTTCCGGACGAAGAAGGTCAATTTGAGGGTCAACACGAGGGCAGAAAGCGTAGAGCTGCTAGTAGCACTGCTACTGAGAGTTCCTTTACCTTAGATACCAGTAGTGCTGGCAGTGCGTCCAAGACAGGTTCGTGTTGCCCCTGTAACCCGTGTTGCCTCCTCAGTCTGTGTTGTTGTCTGCTAATCATAGGGGCTTGTACGTGTGCAATCTGCTATCGGGCACATCATAAGGGAATGATTCCGGGACTTTCGGGGGTCTTAAACCCCATTTTTGGGGAGCACGTCAAAAAATCGAAAAAGACCGAGGTAACCACATCCGAAGAGGATAACGACCCTGATGACGAAGAGAATCGCGATTCCGGCGGATCCCGTGAATCAAGAGCTGATTCATCCAACGACAACGAACCCACTAAGTCCCCAGAGGACGAACTCACCAAGCCCCCACGAAATCTCCCAAAGGGGTCCACAGAGGAGGGGCAATTCCTGATATTGGGGGGTTGCAATATCAAGCTCCCTCTTGGGGCGAACTTGGTCGGTGAGAGGAATGAGAGAGGAATAGAACTGCGAGGCACCGTATTCCCTATTTCCGTGGATCTCGGGGAGGACAACACCTGTATGAAAGTGGAGCACACTATATCAAAGGAGATCAGGGTGATACCCCCTCACAGTATTGTCCAACCATCAGGTGTGGTATGTGTAGTTAGTGGGCAGGGGGTAGTTGTAAAGAGAATTGAGCTGGATGGCACCAACAGTAACGCAGATGGGGATTGTGTAAAAATAGGTGATACTGGCCCGATCGATCCTAAAAAAACTACTGATTCTGCCCCGATCGATCCTAAGAAAACCACCGCTGCTGCCCCGGTCACCGCTAGCAATGTCAAAGATGCTAAGAAAACAATTGATAATACCGTGGAAGAATCAGATCTCACAGATGATGATCTCAAAGAGGGTCAAGCTAACCGCCCAGCTGATTCGAAGCAACGCATTTCCCCGACGGGCGGTGCCCTAGAAGATTCGGATGCGCCGTCAGATACCAAGGCTGATGTACCCGGGGTTAGAACTAAGAGAGCTCCTCAAGCGCTACCTGTCCCTCCCCCGAACCCTAATCCTGCTTGCCCGTCCGAAGATATGAATCTGAAGAACTTACAGCGTCGCAACCCCCCGCAATGCTCAAACGAGGTGGGGAATTGGATGAGATGCGAGGCAAGGGAGGGAACCAACACGGTTAATTTGAGATCATCTTTCTCATTGAACATCGAGTCCGTTCCTCTTGGGGAATTATGTAGGACGCCCTTCGCCGAATTTTGGCGGTTGGTTGAGTGGCCCGGGGACGTAAAAAAGTATCTGCCGTTCGAATTTGTGGCTAACACAACAGAGGAATGGGAGCGTGGCGATTTCCTGATCAGGCATTCGTATGATAGGGCCATCATCTTGAATCGCTACGGGGGCGAGGTGACCGTGGACGAGGATGGGTTCGTGGAGTTGCCGCATCTGGAAGCGAAACCCTGGCCCCAAGGAACAAAAATACTGCACGGATGGGGCTTCTGCTATGGCTCCCAGATTCCGGAGCGAGAAAGGACTGTGTCTATGTCTAGTGCCGTTTTCTCGGATGTTTTCCAAGGTGTAAAAAGAAGTATCAAAACCAATCTGGAAGCAGGTATTTAAGTGTTCTGATTAATGAATCCCCCCAAAATACCTGTACCTGATACTTCCCAGGTGCTCCAAGTGTTACGATACAAAACAGGGTAAAACCCCTTATCGACTACTGCACAGTTGAAGGGGGGACGATAAGGCCTCCCGAGGCCCAGGATTGGAGCCCCCCCGCCGACCACTGGCACCAGGTCCAAGGCACCTTCATCTTGAGTTCCGTTCGCTGTCCAGAGATAAATCCCTCTGGAATCTGGCTAAAAGTCGATCGAGAGGATGGAAAGCTTCCGGTCTACTTCATGGGGGACCAACTAGTGGAGCCCTACGTTGTTGAACCGTACACAACTAGCGTCTGTCTCTCTGTGCCAATTTTGGATAAGAGCCGGAACCCGAAACGAGCTACCTTCACCGGATTAGACGTGACGGGACTGCGCCTCGGCTCGGCCAAGGGCGGTACTGGTATCCTATATGAGTGCGACGAGTCATCCATCTACCGAGGGATGTGCAATTCAGGAAAGTACTATACTGGATACTACTGCAGAGACGAACCTTCTTCCGCTCCATGCAAAATCTACTCTCAGGAGCAAAGTGACGAATTTTTCGGAGGGAATTCTCCGTTGCAGATAGATCTCTATGAACGTTTCTTTAAGCTAGTTCTCGCGCATCTCAAGTATCAAAAATTTTACCTGCCAAGGACTCCATTTAGTGTCTCCGAGGAGGAACGCAAATTGTGGAACCACTCGTCGAACTTTTTCGCTTCGAAAAAGCGAGAACATCTCAATGAGCATTGCCTACAGAGCGCCAAAGCTCGAGCTGGGCAGCCCAACCGCCTTTACCTCGAGCACGGTCTTGGTGTTACCAATCTAGCTGTTGCCATTAGCAACCGCATCCGGGGGAAGAATTTGGAGCCAATCTTGAATTCGCAATCCCCTCTCAGTAACCGGTTAGACTCGCTGAAATTGCATCCCGATCACACCCGAATCTCGGTAGTAGTAGATGCGGACATCGGCCATTTACCGGGTGCTGTTCTGAAAAACCCGGATACGGGTGCATACGACCTGGATCCGAGGGTGTTCACTAAAGCCGGTGCTACCGAGTCCGAGAGAACTCTTAGAAACCTCCTGATGAGCGAGCGCGCCGCCGGTGACTATCTTTGGAAGAATCGAGGAGGGTATAAGCACAGTTATGATCCGGGGCTGAAGGTTGATGCGAATGGGATGAGTGGGGAGCAACTCCGGCAAGACACCTTCGACCTTTTCCAACTCAACTTCCTCGAGAACAGTTTCAACTTCCTGGGGCAGAATTGGGCTGCCAGCGGTGATTATCCTTTTAAACCGAAATGGGGGCTGCAGCCTGAAGGGTTTGATACCTTCCAAGGGATTAACTACCGGGAGAATAAAGAGCCGCAAATGTATGAAGAATCTTGGGTTTTTGGGGGTTACAAATTGTCTTATGAAAAACCAGGATCTGATCCCCCGGAATTGGACTTCTCGAGCTACATCGATGGAGCTTCTATAGTATTCAGCGGCGGCCCAAACGTAGCCGCCGAACCCAGAACCCTCTCTCTCAACGGGATGCGGGATGTGTTTGTGGTCGATCCAACAGTCACCAGCAGGAAGCTGGACGAGGTGCTAAAGGGCGAAACAGATGGGGTTGTGGGGATGAAGTTAGAGGGTGGGTGGCCGCAGAGGCTTCAATTCTTCAAAAACTCCCTCGCCTTCGCCTACGGGGGTGGCCTAGATGCGGCGATTTTTGCTAATGCTCAGGTTGTCGTATTAAGTACGATCTCGCAAGGCGCCTTCTCCGGTGAGGACTCAACAATAGAAGGTGGCGAATTCGTCACCCTACCCAACGATAACACCCTCACAGGAAATGAGGTGGAGAAACGGAAGCCGCTTGGGAAGTATTATAATGCCGAATATCGGGCCAAAGAGGTTAAACTCTGCGTGGAGCAGGGGCTCTGGGACTGCGTAAGACAAAAGTTCAAGATGAATGAGGGAGCGAAGGGGTGGCGCGGCTACATTTGGGACCCGAAAACTCGGGCACAGTTTTTGGAGGACGTGATTTGTAAGGCGCTGAACAGCCGTCCGAACTTTCCTCCGCCGGAAGACCCAAGAAATCTCAAAATTTTTGAGGAACATTATAAAGATTTAAAGCGTTACCACTTCTTTGATCTGGTGGTTCTCGCCGACAAGGACGGTGTCGGTAAAGAGGAGATGGATTGTGGGGAAGGAGCTTAATTTTTAGAAGTAATTTTTAATCCTTTAAGAGAACTCAGAACTCTACTTATGTCAAAACACCTTACACATTTTACACCTTCATAACGAAACACGCAAACCCGTGGAAACTTCATTTACTCATTAGGAAAACACCACAGTGATCTATGTACCAATTTTGTTTAGATACGCGAACCACATTGGCGAAAAAAAACATCATCTAGTGACCACATTTACAACTAACTTTCAGCTACGACATACCACATGTACAACTAACTTCGAATTCAGCCATATTGGCATCACGGAACTATTTGTACACATAATAAATTTGGGTGACAAGAAAGATTCTCACCAATCCCCTGTTGAGAATCGTTGCACTACCGAGATTCGAGAGTGAGAATGAACAATAATCGTAACTGATTCATATGCCGCGATTGAATTCCCTCATGTAACCTAGTCTTTTTTTTTCATATCAATCAGAGGAAGCCAGCCTTGAGTCAAAGATAAATCTAAAATCTATGAAAGCCTAAAACCATGAACCGCGATCCGCCGCGAAATCTGCTTCAGCCCAAAAGACGTCTGTACAAGGATGCAAGGTCTCCTCCTAAGGAAAATGAAACTGCTGGAAACGGTGGCGAAAACGACGACGACGAGTTGTTTGAAGATGCGGCCTCTGACTCGGACGACTCTATTGAGTTGGAGCACCAGATTCGCATACACCCAAATTATGGAGCTGTGCAACACCCGGTTGGAGAGACCGGTGGTACCGATTTTGAAGGTGACAACGCCCAAGCTCTCCTCCTCGAAGAGGGCGAGCATTGGCGAAGACGCGGCAGAGAAAATAACAATGACAAATCATGCTGTAGTTGCGGTTGTATTCTCGCCCTGTTACTGTGTTATCTCGTTCTTGGCGGGGGAGGAGTTGGGGGGCTATATAGAGCTCACCAGTTGGGGTATGTTAAACATCCTTTGTTGACGAAGATGTTCGGCAACAAACCCGAGGACGCACCTAGCTCGAAAGCCGATGCTTCAGAGGAACAAGAGGAGGGAGCTGACCATCTCGATGAAAATCCCGATGAACTGACCGACAAAGAGGACACTATACTCGAAAATGGGGATAATCAGGATAAAGAAAAAAAGGAGGAAGCTTATGAGAGTGATGCGGGGGAACATAAGGAGGAAAAATATACAGGTACTGGTGACCGCTTTCTCCAACTGAAAAACTCGGATCAGCAGATAACTTCCGAGTTCCCCCATGGCTCGGTGGAGCAGGATGACTTTATTAGGCTGCCTCCACCCTGTTCGCTCAAACTCCCGAAAACTAGTAGTGTGAGGATGGACGAAACCGGTCATAAGGGGAATTTGGTGGTGAAACGGGACGATGAGGAATTGGATTTACACATCAAAATCTCTCTCGAATTGGGGAAGAACGACCAAGTGGATTGCGCATCGGTTGAGCATGACAGCGGGCGCAAAATCCCTGAATTCAGCTACGTGCACGGGCAGAATTGGGAATTTGTGTGTGTAGTCACTAAGGCCTCAACCGACGATGCTGGGAAAGTTGAAGAGCGGATTGATAGCACCGGTAAGGTGGAGACGGTCAGTGTGGATTGTACCCCTGTTGAATCCCCGGAAGACAATAAATCACCGAAAAAAGACGTTGCCGATCCTCTTAACAAGGATAATCATCCTAAATCGGCTGAGGACAAGGTGGACAACAGCGATAATCCGTTGGATAAAAGCGGCAAACCCGTGGACACCAACGGTAAGCCAGAGGACAAGAAGGATAATCCGTTGGATAAAAGCGGTAAACCCGAGGACAAGAAGGATAAATCGAAGGACAAGAACGATAATCCGTTGGATAAAAGCGGTAAACCCGAGGACAAGAACAATAAACCACCCGAGGACAAGACTGCAAAGACCGATCCTCTTACGCAGCCACCTCTGAATTTCCCAGTTGGAACAACAAAAACGGATGAACACATTGTGTTGCCTGAGGGGTGTGCGGCCCTGAGACTGCCTCCAACCTCCCGCCTCAAACTCGATGCTCCCAATGAAGCTAACGAGATGATTCACGGTGTAGTTGAGGTAGGGGTAGAAGGTTCACTCAAGCCTTTCCCCATCACCGTCACCGTTAAACCCCTGGAAAAACCTGGTCTTAACGAGTGTGTGAGCGTGAAGCACGGTAAGAACAACGAGGTCACGATAACTAAGTACAGCTCGGTTCAGGAGAGTGGTGTGCTTTGTGTTGCGACTGATCCCCCTGACCCCGACTCCGTGGTTTTCGTTAAGCGGGTGGAGCTGAATGGGGATATCTTCGATACTGAAAACGACTGTACTCGAAAGAAGACGGAGCTCAGCCCCGAACCTCCTAAACCTCCTACCCCCGATCCCACTCCGCCAGCAAACAAACCTCTCCCGGAGTGGCCCAAAGATACCGAGATGGAGCACAAAAACAAAGAGGGAGTTAGTGGGATTTTGCTCCCTGATCCGTGTAAACTCCTGCTACCGCACAATTCGAAATTTGTTTTCAACGAAGGAAGGACAGGAGGAGAAGTTCGAGTAAAGGACGTAACTCTACCTTTAAAAGTTGCGCTCACACCCGACGCCTCCAAGCCCGACGAGGGGGAAGTGAATTGTGTTGAGGTGACTCGTACTAATGGTAAGAAGTCTTCCAAAATTCCTCCCGACAGCTACGTGAAGACGGACGGGAGTATCTGCTTAGCAAACGCCGATGGTACAATCACACAGCTAATAACGCCTAAAGGAGAAAATAAAGAGGTTAGTGAGCAATGCGAACCCCTCGAAAGCGTTCGCGGCTTCCCCCTCCGAACTCGGTTTGACGTCAATTCCGAAAAGGAGTGCTACGGCGATGTTGAGTATCCTGAGCCAAACCTCTCAAAATATTCTGACGCTCACGCAAGAACCTACAGAGTTGCTGAGGAGACCAGTTTTCACCAGCGGCTTTTGGATGGAAGACCGATCGATGTAACAGAAGTCGATGACAAGCCCAACGATCTCATTGAGCCGAAAATGAAGCCAAAAGATCTCATCGTGGCAAGTCCCGTTAATGAGAGGTATGCTGCCTTGGGTAGTCTCCAGAGCGGTGATTTCTTAGAGGACCTCTATATCGACCTGGCTAATAGGGTTCAAGTTCTGCTACCCTGTCTAAAACTCCCTGGTGGGGGCACTATTGCGGGAGTACCAGTAGATTCAGAAGATTTACATGTACAAGAGAAGGATTTGGTTCCCACCGTGTTCTTCGGAACCGAGGATACCGGCTACCAACTAGACACCGGGGGAGAGAATCCGAAAGGTCTGATTAAGAACTCGGTTCAGGTGAGCTAAGTTATCCTCTCCCATTGGCTTCTTGAGAAAGACAAGGCACTGCAAAAGCCTAACCTCGAAAATCCCGCTACGAGAGGATGGCCTTCGAGCTGCACGAAAGGTTCAGATAGCACTGTTCCAGCTGATACTATAGTTTGTAGGGTTAAGCTAACGTCTCCTAAATCTCGGGAAACGAAGGTCGAGTTTGTTGGAGAGACCTACCCTACTAGAAAACTCGCGCTTCTATCTGTGGGGGAAGACCTCAGAGAAGCCTCCGGTTTTGATATCTTTCGTAGACTGTGTAGGATTGATAATGGAGAGATAACCTATTTACCGATTGAGTTTGTGGCGAAGTCTGAAAAGGATTGGGCTGATGGCAACTACGTTATCCGCCACAGCTACGAACGCGGACTCGATATCGCCTCATTAAGCAACACGGATGCGACTCGAAGCAGCAGTGACGCTAGTGTCACTAACAGTGGACAGAGTGTTAGTGTTAACCCCCTGGGTTACGTACTTTTGCCATATGACTCAAAGTGGGGCGAGGGAACGGTTATAGCTCATGGACGTGAGTCGTGTTACGCAACCGACTCCAACCCGACCACACTCCGAATAAAAGAAACCGCCAAAGCCGGCCAGGATTACTGCACCGCGAAGGAACAGAAGGGACGGATTCCTATCGAAGTCGACCACGCTATCGATCTAACAAAACCGGTAACAGGCTCCTTCATACACACCACCTTTAGATGTCAACCGGACCAAATCCAGGTGACCGACAAGTACTGGTTCAAAGTGGGTCGTGAGGGGAAATACCCGGTGTACTTTTTGTGGGATGATCTCATCAATCCAAAAGAGACTACGTTCACCACCGACGTCTGCCTCGTCCTTAGAGAGAATCCTAGCGAAGATTTCGACCCGAAGCAAGACAAGCATATAGCCTTCTCGGGGGTGGACGTCGCAAGTCTTGATCTCAAACCAGAAGAGCCGGTTGCTGGGGCGGATGTCAAGCACATACTCTACCACTGCATGGGAGGTCCACTACAAGACTGGTGCAGTGGAGATTCAGAAACTAAAACAGGATATATCCTCATCCCTAGCCTCAAGGAAGTGAAAAAAGGCACCGTAAATGTGGATTGGGGAACACGGATCGACCTGTATAATGGCTGGTTTAAACCTACTATGTTGGCCGAACCGCAAAAATCAGAAGACCAACACCCGGAAGCCCCACCTAAACCTGAGGACATCAAGAGAACATACCTACCAAGACCACGAGATGATATGCAGCGTGATCCCCTTCCCGCGGAGTTTGTGGAGAAGGCCAATCAACGAGTGTACTCAGCCAAGCCCCTGTTTTTCACTTATCCAGTGGATAAGCCTCAGAACCTCGCTGTGCGCATTAAGGAGCATCTTGATAAAAACAAGCCTCTGACACTCGATGAGACTCCGTTTATAAACCGTATGGAGGAGTTACGAAAAGCTAGCTCCAAAATACCCACTAAAATCGCGGTTGTGGTTGATGGGGATAGAGGGAGACCAGGAGGTGGTTTGAGTGATGGGTTTGGCTTGGATGAAAAGGCCCTCAATACCGTGGAAGGGAGCGGTTCTGAGGAAAGTATAGTGAGAAACGTGATGGCGTCTGGAGGCTGTGACTGGACAAAATCTGATGAAGTATGCCAGAGGTACTTCAACTCTCTCTTTACCGAGAAAGAAGGGTTCATTGAGACTCCTCTATGGGGTCTCCGGCGCGTGAGGAAAACCTGGCCTAATGGAGAAACTTATCAAGGTGTTGACTACATACAAAATCCGGAGCCAAAAGTGTAAGTAGTAGTATCGAACTCGCCAAAACAGTACTTTTTTTCACACTGGACCGAGTCTCAGTTTAATATACCTCCCAGTTATGAGGACTCTTATGTTAGGGAACCGGTTCGGCTTACCTATGAGAAAAATGATGACGCGAAGACCCTGGGTTTAGATAAGGAGAGGACTCTTGACGACGCAGTGCTGGTAAGCCTATCCAATATGGTTTTTTTACAGCTCTGTTACGTATACACTATACTATATTCCAAACCTCAAGCCGACGAACTTCAACCCTATAGGTATTCAGTGGCGGCCCCAACATCGCTAGTAATGGAGGAGGGCCTACCGGATCTCATGCTCGTACAATGGCATTGAGTGGAGTTCGCGACATGCTGGCCATCCAAGGGGGAAGTGAGGAGGATCTTGAGAAGCATAGAGAATCAAAGGAGGTTAAAAATGCCCAGAAGTTAGAGTTGGCTGTTCCACAGTCCGCCGCCAAAATCCAGTCCTCCGGGATTTCTTTTGTTCGGGTAGATTCTGTCGATCCACCTAAGTCGTCTAAGTGGGACTTGATTAGTCCGGCTGTAAAACGCGAGAAACTTAAAGAGTGGCTGGAGCTGGAAACTCTTGATGCTAAAGACGAGCTTGCGAAGATGACGGGGCCGCCTCTCTTTCAGAAAAATCCTTTGGCGTGGGAACCGAATGAAGCGGGCAGAGCATGGAAAAAAAAAGAGAATGAGATTCGCGCCGGCCTATTCCTCGTAGAACCTCGTAATTCGGCGGAAGAGTGGACGGAACAGTACTAAATCTCACTTTTTCAGGATTCAATACTATCTTCACAAAACCAATTGACTCCCAGGTACCACTGGTTCAAGAAGGGCCTCGCCGCGGCCTATGCTGGCGCTATTGATGGAGCGATTTTTTCTGGCGCTAACATCCTCGTACTCACTCCGCTCGTGGAAGGATCGGGCGCTGAGTGGGCTAGGAAGAAGACAACTAGGGAAGCCGCCCGAAAATCCATCAACGCCTTCGTCAGATTTTACTATGATGAACAAGGTAGTTTTGACAATATAAAAGGGGAGATGCAGCAGAATCCGGAGACTGTTCCGCATCCAAATGTAGTTGAGACTCAACCCCAGAAGGACACTCTGAAAATCCACCGGGTCTTAATGCGCTATGGTGAGGAGGGGTATTTGAAAAAGGAGAGAGATAGTCTCCTGGAGGGAATCTGCACCGCCCTAGTAGAGCCTCCTCGATTCCCGCAAGTTCTAAGCGATCTCAAACGCTACCACTATTTCGACCTAATTGTGGTGCCTCTCGTTGTGGTGCCTCGAGAGGATGGAAGCAGTGAGGAGATTGACTGCAATGAATTCCTGTAACTATATTGGTCATTGGTATTTTTCTCAAAACCGTTTATACTTGAGGTATCATGTACTGTACTATTAGCTTATTTACTCCGAGAGACACCTTTGCCACATTGGCAATGTTTGGCATGTAAACGATCTAGATTCTAGCGGCAAAAACATTCTGTGACATATGAAAGCACCCAATGTAGCTTTAACTCATTTTACACCTTCAAAGCGAATTGCGCATACCCGTGGAAACTTCATTTACTCATTAGCAGAACTCGTATGATATTCCAATAACTTTTTCTCGTCAAACAGATTTGTATTTCTGTACCTTACATTGATTCCTGATCTACTGTACAACGGAATATTTCGATCAACATACTGTCCGCCGTTGAGATTAAGTCAACTGACTGCTCTTTCATTCTTGTATTCATCATATTCTCGTGTTGTCTTGAACTCTATACAGCGATTCGCTGGAAGGACCGATAGCACCGTTACACTTGAGTTTCAATGACAACGGGTTGCAACAGCGAATCGCTGTTTGCTTCAGTTTCATCTACAGCGATTCGCTGTTTAAACTTCTCTAGCTGGAGTTCTGTTTGAAACTTCAACGAGTTTCTGCAGCGATTCGCTGTGAACTTCACGATTTTCGCAAATCACGATCAGGTTTGAACAGTGATTCGCTGTAGCCTGTTAGACATCAAGAAAACAGCGATTCGCTGTATTATATCAAGAGAAAATGAGTTACATCAAACAGCGAATCGCTGTAGAAATTGCGAAGCGCTGCAGGCAGAATATGAAATTGGAATCAGAACAGCGAATCGCTGTCGGTCTAATACAAGCTAGGTACATTTGAGAGAACATGGAACATGGTTTGGATATAAACAGTCACTTTCTTTCTTGGTCTAGTGGTCTTATTTCCAAAACGTCTGTAGACTAATACTCCTCCTATCAATGTATCTTACCGTATACAATTTGTAAATGCCTACGAGAGTTAAGATGAGGAGTAGTACGGCGAAAGAGAGGATGGTTATTATTACATAGTCCCGTTTCTTCTCCATTCTTTCTTCATTAGTCTTTGTTTGGGGGAAGCTGAAGGAGGAGACCTGGTTTGCGCCATCCCGTGTACACCTCAAACCGGTCATCCTAAAATCACCGAAAGAATCGCGGGCGGTCAGTGAGGAGGAACATCTGAGTAGTTGAAGGAGTTGTCGGGTGTCACTACTCTGACCCATCAACTCATACAACTCTTCACCAGCTTCTTGCTTATATCCCAGGAGAGAGGGGACAACAAACCCAGCGAGAGACAGCTTCGGATTCTGAAGACTGAACTGGAAGGAACCACTGGGTAGGCTTGGGGAGGGCGAGTAAAGCAGTGGTCCCACAAACTTCTTCAAGAGGATTTCGAAGTCTTGAACAGGTATGGAAAATCCTCCATAAAATAGCCCACTTTGCGCGGATTTCGCCTCTAGATTCGATGTAATTACGGTAGTATCAAGGGCTGCACGTGTCAGTCTAGCTGAAGAGGATACGACATTTAATTCGCCAGGGGTCGATATCACGGATACGGGGTAGTCATTCCGCCCGTTCTTACAGACTATAGAAGGACTAACCACTCCGTCCAAAGTTCCGAAACCCCAGTCAGTACTCAACGCGGGGTTGATCGTGGTAACGGTTCTACCGTCGGAATTGAGACTGTCCCTTAAACTGGAAACGGTGAGGGCTTTGTCGGAGATGGAGGAGGCAGCTGTTTCCAGTGCAAAAGGGAGTAGGTGTACCACAGCATGTACTGCGGTGTGGGGGATCTGGTTAGCGGCAAGGTCTGACCCCGTAAATGTAGCAGTTCTAAGCAGTCCTTTCCCGATAGCTAGATAACTCAGTTGACTTGCCTCAGTAACCCCGGCGTTCCAACTGATGAGCACGTTCAGAAGTTCTGAGGAGGACTTCCCCTTTAAAGCAACCAATCTAGGATGCACCCCGGTGCTTTCCGTCATATCCCAAATCTGACTCCCTGTCATGGTTAGGGAGGAGATGGACCCACCCGTTGGCAGCACGTCACAAGTCACGGGAGTATAAGGAGGATCCAACTTCTCGAAATTGAGACTCCCTGTGATGATCATGTACAGAGAAAACGCAAGTAGGAAGAGCAGTAAACACGGCAGAAAACAACGTTTTGCGGATTTTCCGTCCAGTAGACCTGATTCTATGCGGTATAGCCCTACGTCTTGCTTGGGTTTTCCCGCAGGAGGTTTTCCAGGACCAGGCTTTCCTGTGGCTGCTGACCCACGGGAAAAGAAACCGAAGGTTTTGGCTTTGGGCTCTGGTTCCTGTTTACCACCACCAGCAAAAGAATTTCTCATTTTGTCGCCAAATGCGTTTGGGGATCCTCCTTGATCCTTGAGCTGTTGCTGAGAGAACCCCCCATGTCGGTGCTCGCCATTGGGATCGTTTCCTCCTTCTGCTAGGGCTACTTTGTCTCTGGTTTGTTTGAACTGGTTTTTCCTCTCCTTCCGCACCAAAAACACAGGCTCTCCATAAATATTTTCCTTTGGAGGTGCTTTGGATTTTGTTTGGGTTTTCGTGATGGATTCATTGATATTATGAGAATTAAATGGATTCTCAATTCGAGCACCCTGCTGTTGTTGACCGGTAGGGCTCTGCTGTTGTTGACCGCTAGTGGGGGTGTCAGGGCTCCTGTTGAAGAGTTTTAAGACCTGGTCGCCCACGGTTTCTTCCTTGGCATCATAAGACCCTCTCTGGGTATCCACCGTAAGTAGCTTCCGCGTTGCCGCGTTAAACGACCCTAGGTTCTCTCTCGTCAACTTAGAGGGCCTAGTTCCTTGAACAAGACGAGGATCAGAACCAGCTCCCTGGATCGATGGGACGCCGCTGTATCCCGACCCTAGATCACTTTCCTCTCCAATCCTGGACAAAGGTCCTGGTGCTCCAGCATTAATAGGGGAGTACGGATAATCATGAACAACCCCAGAATCAAGCCCCTCATCCCCTTCTGCGATGAAAGGTAGATGATCCACATCTTCCGACACGGTTGAGGCCGAGTGCGGCTCCCCATCCTGTATCGTCGATCTGCCTTCAGAAGTAGCACTTTCTTGCCTCTTCAGGGGGGAATTAGAGGAAACTGCGGTTGTGGTAGATCCTATTTGGTACATATACGACGGCATTCTCTTCCTCTTGCCATCAGAGTCGTCTTTGGCCTTTTTCTTCTTCTTTCCTGCTCTAGAAGTCATTTTTAACGCGCTACTGCCGGCCTTATACTTACCCGTAAAACCGGCGCTCTTCACTCCTTGCTTTGGTCCTCCCGCGCTATGAGCTGTCATTTGAGTAGCTAATATTCCGCCCATATTAGTGCGTTCGGCGGCGGAGGGACGTGGGGAGATGAAATTGAGATCCTGCTCGTTCTCAACCAACTCAATACCGGTGATATCTAATCCCCTAATGGCCTGAGCTAGGTAGGGATTCTCAGCAAGATCGGCGTTACCGGACGCCGCATCAACTCCGTCGAGATCATAGATCGAATGCCCATGGCCTTGGGCCAGGTCAGCGTATCTCCCCATGGGGCCGTCTTCGGAAGATATATCAGACGATTCTTCCACAGGTTTCATTGTGATTCTTGGAATCAATTAGTTCAATTTCTGATTCAAATCGTAGCTCAAAAAAAAGTTGCTAGACAACTAGTAAGATGGGGAGGGGAATTTAATGCGGATACGATGTGCTATTGGCTTATAGTTTAGCAGCAACTCCACCTCGATCTCACTCTCGTTTTCTCGATCAAACAGGTTTTTGGAGCAAGTTATTGGGTTTACAAAACTGTCGTGAAAAAGGTACCTGGCTTAGCGTATGATTCGTTAATTGGTTCTTGAATTGAGAAGTGCTGGCTACTAAAGTGTTAAATTGCAGAGCTGAGCTTTGTCTCTTGAATAGTATCTTAGTAATAGGTTATTGATGTGCAAAAAAGTTCTACAAAATTGATTACTTCTTAGGTAACTTGTACTTAGCCCTTAAAGCTTGACTGAGTCGTTGGGAGGCCGCGAGCTCGACATCTACAGTTGCGTTAGCGTCGGTGGGCTTCGCTGGTTTGACGGGTGTATCCGAAGACCCCCCCTGATTCAGATATTTCTCCAGTAATTGCTTATGTGTATTCGCAACCCCTCCTACTCCGCCGAGGGTGCTGGTAGAATTTCCACGGGAGAAAGCTCCTCTAATCCCCCCTATAGATGGATTACTCCACGTATGCGGAAGAGCGGATGTTGGAGATGGGGGGATATGTAAACCGAGAGGTCCACCGAGAGATCCCGCGGCTAAAGAATCCTTATTGGGGGAGTCGTTTAGCTCGTTTTGTAATTCAGAAACCTTGCGGAGTTGGACTTCTAGGGATTGCCTTACGGAGTCGGACTTTCTTTGCTGCTCCAGTAATTGCTGCGTCAATCCCGTGATTTCCTCTTCCTGTACCTTTTGGATCTCCTCACTTAACTGGGATGTCAATGGTTACTTTTGTTTAATAGGAGGAACATTTTTTTGTTAAAACACTTACTTTCTGACTCTCCAACTCTAGTTCTCGGATGGTTTTCATAGTTCGCCAATGTCGCTGCCTTTTGTGCAATAGGTTTTTCACAAAGTTGGATTGGAGGAGTCTTAACCTCTTTAGATAGGCAAGTTCTTGTAGAGAAGGTACGTTGTTCGCAGCCTGCTGAAGCAGCTGCTGATGCTTACTGAGGTCTTGTTGGGGTTGCGCTGGAGTTGGTACAACTGCTACACTTGTCTCCTCACTTTCCTCGGTTGGAGGAGCAGGTAAATTCAATCCATGTGGGCCGTCTACACGGGTAAGATATTCAACAGCTCTTTTGATTTTTTCGGTCATTCGTCGTGTTGATTCCTCTGGGAATCTCCAGAGGCCCTGTTCTACTAGGATAATGTCCCCCCACTCCTCTTCCGTGGGTTTGGTTACTGGTTTAGAGGGGTCATCCGAACTCTGTTTACTAGTTTTGGAGACTTGATCAGCAGATTTGGGACTGTTAACAGTATTGCCGAAAAAGCCGCTCATTCCTCTGCCGGAAATGGATTTTCTCGACTTCCTACGTTGCCGAGTTGGTCCCTGCATCTCAGAAAGCTCTAGATCGGCGAGTGATTTTTTTCTACCTTTGAGGGATTTTCTCCTACCTCCCCTCTCCTCCTTCTGATCACTCGATTTAGCGACTGAGTCTTTCGAAGCGGGGCGTTGTAGAGGTTGGACTGGGGCGAGGGTTTGGGCTTGAAATCCTCTCGTCTCCAGTCCCAATATCGAAGCTGGCCAATCCCCCTTTGCCAGGCGTTGTTCGAATTCCGTCAGGATAAGATCTTCTTCCCCCCTTATATCATCATCACCCTCAGGACTCTTCTCCTGAAGTAGAGTAGGGTACTGTTTGGTAGGTGTCATAACTGGGATATCTTCTAAACTGTCTTCGTTAAGGAGGGGGGTTTGTGGGTCTTCACGGCTTTTTAGATAGGACATTACCATGTCCCTCTGCTCCTTATGAAGTTTTGGGGATGTAGGACCTTTAGGTGAAGTTGGATTTGTCCCACTTACTTCCCTTGACAGATGACTAGTTTGCGACAACGGACTCTTAGGAGACGCCGGTACTGAACTTATCATGAGTTGTTGATGGTGATGATGGGGTTGCGTGTTGGATTGGTTTTGAGGACTAGTGGGTGAGCTCAGCATTAGTGTCCCAAGTGCTGGCCCCAAATGGGGGTTGTTGGATTGCGGCTGTAAGGTGGACAGTAAACCAGAAAGTCCCGTTGTAGGCTTAGCTTTTGGGGTAGTTTGTTGCAGTTGCTTGTTCTTTGGGGAAATACCAATGCTTTTTAAGGTACGCGACCCCCCGCTAAGAGATGCCAAAGGCATAGATACCGCTCCTAAAGGCATTGAGATGGCGCCTAGGCCGGAGAGGGAGGAAGAGGGTCCTCCTGGTAATAGGCCGTTAACCAAGGGTGAGGTCAACATCCCAGCCGGAAAACTAGCACTCGACAAAGGAGGTGGGCCTGAACCATCTAGATCTCCTCTGAAAGCGTTATGATTGAGACTTCTATTACCCGGAAAGCCAAGAGGACTCACTATAGAGGCGGAATTGAGGGACGGTGGTGACTCTGAAGACTGTTCTGAGGGTTCTTCTTCTTGAGGTTCAGGACAGGGGGAGTTTTGTCTACTCTTGACTATTTCCGCGGCTGAAACTAAATCCCTCCCGGCTTGATAAGTGCCAACTATTGTGTCTATGATGGAGGTGACGACGTTGCGTTCCTTTCTCTGACCCTTTTTGAGCTTATTTCTCGGGGACATCGACGTATCTTCAAGATGACGCTGAACGACAGCCTGACGAGCTACTTCGGTTGCCTTCCGATTGATCTCTTCAGCGGTTGGTTTAGGAGACTTGATTGGACTTACCGCAGGTGATTTGTTCTTGGACTTCTTCTCCTTTTTAGTTTTCGGTGTTTCTCTGGCAACCGGGGATTCTAGCGGTGGTGGAGGAGGTAACTCTTTGTGACTATTAGCATGTGCGTTAGTTGGACTAAACGGTCTGTTGTGGGCGAGATTACGGATTTCAAACGGCCCAAAACTTCCAAAACCAGGTTTCTTTAACGAAACTGAATCACTCTCGGGGGTTTTAACGCCGTCGTGATCGAGGGAGGTATCTCTTGGAATCGGTGAGGAGTCTTGCGGATTCCCAGCGTCGGTTTCCTTGGATTCAGGTTGGTCTGGGAGTTGTGTTGGTAGGGTGATTTTATTCCCACTACCGTCCCGAGGTGATGGAGGAATTATGTTGACGCTAAATTGGAGAGTATCTCCCCCTGAGGTGGGGGCTAGTTGTCTTCCCGAAGTATCTGTGAGCATGATCCCAAACCCAACACTATTTGTCGCTTTACTAGCCTCTTCGATGGGTTTTGCGTCGGGTTTAGTTTTAGAACTCGTGGGTGAGTCGTTCTTGTTCTCCCCTGTGCTTTGCATCTCAGTTTCAGGAGGGGTTTCCGAAGGTGGTTGTTCAGCCTTCCTTTTTGCTTCGGCATCGGCTTTGAGGTTGTCAATTCGGGGTTTGGGGAAGAGGTCTATGAGACCGCTAAGATCTACACTCGACCCAATAATGGTGATAGCCTGTAGGAGGAGTTGATATTCAAGGTGCTGGAGATGTCTTTTCTCAGCCTTTAATTTTTCCTCATACTCCTCTTTTTTAGCCTTAACCTCTTTCTCGAGGGACCATTTGGATAATTTAGCGAGAGTGGCGGCGGATTTTTCCAACAACTTAGCCTCTCTTCTCTCCTTCCTTTCTTGCTTCTCCTTAAACAAAGCCCAGGCTTTATGACGCGGATTATCGGTTACACTAGCCGGCAAAGGAGCTGTTTCCGGCCTACTTATTGGCATCTCCTCTTGAGTGATACTAGCCCTTCGTTGGGAGTTGGAGGTGGGGGAGAGGTAGGAATTTCTGCGGTTGGGACTAACATCCTCCAAATCAAGGTCTTCTTCCTCATTTACCGCATCGTCCAGCTCATCGGCATCGGGAGCTGGTAATGAGGGTGGCACTTGATCAGCCCCTCCTCCTTTCGAAACCATCCCCTTCAC
>Ga0099798_10246_pt1 | contig 18646 bp, 11 predicted proteins | sample Uncmet_Sort29A_1_FD_89870 | JGI IMG/M metagenome (GOLD analysis project Ga0099798, IMG submission 89870) | Marine eukaryotic communities from CALCOFI LINE 67, Pacific Ocean - CN13ID_Sort29A_1 | ecosystem: Environmental > Aquatic > Marine > Oceanic | place: Pacific Ocean: Monterey Bay | collected...
TGGATTAGCTCGTATGAGTAAGATCACTGGTAGAGTTGCTATAGAAGATGTTGTTAGGGTGAGAGAAACTGTAACTGTTCTTGGTTTAGATTCCACTGATTCTTCTCCTTCTTCTTTGTGCACTAAACCTAAGGGAGAAATAGTAACTATCACTGGTGCTTTGGGGATGTGCGGAGCTTCAGCGGTAAATCGATTGCAAGAACTGATAGCTGATAATCAAGTTTCTGTTAAAGAAATCCGATTAGTCATGCGTGATCCTGGTGATCGTGAAAGAATAAAGAAGATGATACCGAAAGCAAAGTATGATGAAACGATAGATAAATGGATGTTACAAGGTACCTTAAGTGACATTTTAGAGCCTAAAGCCCCAATTCTAGAGTCTTAAAATTCCATAAGGATTTTATAAGGAAAAGTCGCATTCTAATGCAGTTTTTTCAACAATTATGTATCCCCAAGGAGCGGGATCTAAAATCTTAAATTTCTAAAATGTCACTAGGTATTGAAGGAACTAATTCTGCTAGTGCTAATAACACACCAATGGAAGTCTTTAACAGTTCTGAAGTTGGTTTAGGACTAGCACTAAAGAAATCGACGATAGTAATCGCTTCTGCAAGGCAGTTTGGTGTTACTGCGAAAGAGTTAATCGGAAGGAAAGAGTTAAACTTGTTATCTGATAATGCAGTGGTTTTAGACTTAGTGAGAACAGAAGGTGGAAGTGTTGTGTTTTCTGAGAATGATACGACTTTGATCTATAGTAAAACGAAAGGAAATGTTATTGGACGAATGCAGATTGATAAAGATGGGAAGATTGTATCGAACTCGATGGAGATTGAAGAAGAGGAAGCTGTTTCTTACAAGGATGATGAGCATGAGTTAGTTTATATCCATAATGTCACAGGATATCCAAAAAGAGTTCCAGAAGAGTCTGCGAAGGAATATTCACCAGGAATGGCATATTGGTTGACGTATTTAATAGATAAGATGAAAGAATGAATCCTAAGAAGAAATGTTGTTTGATTGAGAAGATGATCCTATTTGATGATTCCTGTGTATATGTCTATGTATTCCCAACTAAAAACTCACCATCTAATATTTTATGTAGCTTTGTATAATTTGTTCTATACTGAAATTTCCGTACTACGTATCGAATCCGTATCTCTTCTAAAGAATTCAGAATGTACATATTTCAAAATTCAAATGATCGCTTTCACTCTTGTCCGTGAAGAATAAAAATTATGAAATGATGAATCCCTCTCTCTGAATGACTTCAAATGTAAATCTGAATAAAACTAAAATACTTCAACTACTAATTTATTAAATACCTGTCAGGCTTATACGATTTGTCTCTATCTGAGTTATTGTAACATTAAATTTGTTTCGTTAAAGTTAAATTCTAATTACTATGTCTATGTCTTCTCCTGGTTTTTCGTTTGACGATGATGACATCGTTATTTCTGATATAGTAGCTTTTGATGATCCACCAGTTAACACTCGTATCGGAACTCAACTTGAACGTCGACATCGATTGTTTTACTATAGTAATATCCACAGCATTATAGACTCTCCAAGTTCTTCTTCTACAAATTCTTCTCCCAGATCATCTGTTACCCAGGGTGTTATATATTGCAAACTAAAATATGGAAATCGGCTTGTTTTTAAAGTTACGAAGAACGATATTGATCTTTTACCACCTAACTCGACGATCGACTCTTATGTCGAGCTATTGAATAACACCCTCGATCGATGGCGCTCGGATAAAAGAGGAAAATTCTTCGAGACACTGCACGGAATTGATAATAAGGAGGTGGAGAACAAAGAAGAGTTCGATAAAATAATGAAAGAAATAGGATATCCTTATTATTCTGATGAATATCTTACTGATCACTTTGATATCATGCCTCTCTTTAAACGCTTGGTGTGTTTTGGTGCGATTCTCATAAATTCTACAGCACTTATGGAGAAGTTTGAGGTACTTTTTTGAGGATAAGGAGGACTATATAGTAATATAGCATGTGAATTCAGAATTGAGTGTGTTTTTTTTCTACTTTAGTTGGGTTTTGTTTAGTTGATGCCTGGAGGGTTGAAGTCTCATCATTTTTTCACAAATTTAGGTATTTGATAAGGGTCTACTTACAGTGAAGGATGATAGTGATCTAGAAACTGTTCGTGAATTAGCAGCCTATGTCGATGATCAGGATCTAACCATACTGGAACCCTTAGAAGATGAGGCAGAGAGTTGTGGTGGCTTTTCTCTTCTAACCTGTGCAGTTTTACAAGAGCGATCTGAGATGGTAAGATTCATTCTAGATGAAATGGATCGATCTAAGAATGCATGGGGCGTTGGTGCCGATGTGTGTGATACTATTGGAGTAAAGGATGAGTTTTTCAATAGAAGAATTAATCTTAGTAGAGATACACGAGGTTGGATTTATACTCAGTCAGGAGAAAACGTGTTGAGCTATGCAATTCGATCTGGACAGAAGGTTGTTACTCGGGATCTCATTATGATGCGTTCATCTAGATTTTTTCTTGATGCGCAGATGAGGCCAACGAGTTCAAAGAAACAGATATCGTCTCCATTACTTGATAGTCTTAAGTCTCTGTTGACAGATCCTAGTCGCAAAGCATTTCAGATGAAACTACTAATATTTCCAATTCTAAGAGTAACGGAGCTCGGAGGCGAGCGCTATTCTATGAATGAAAATGGTCCATCAAGCTGTCTTCACAGTTTATCAGCCTTGCAGAAGTTCTTTTCAGTTGAGAGATCACCTTGGTGGGGAAATGAATTATATAACTATTCGACTGGTTCTGATTTTAATTTGACAGTTATCCCTTCTATTAGTAACTCACCAGGGCGCCATATTTGTGGAGCATTCGAGAAGCTGAAATCCTCAAAGAGTTTTAAGAGCTATCTAGATAACGTTATTAACACAGTGAATTATAGTACTGATGAAGAAGCTATAGAAGATTGGCTCAAGGAAAAGCGGCAAAATATAACACACCTGATATGCAAATTTTCTGAAAAAGCGTTGGCGATGGGTGCTCTAGAATCTTTACGTTGGTTTTCGAGTCAAATCGGAATGGTCATACAGGTCCCTATATCTTCCCATGCTGTTTGTGAAAATTGGAAGAATAGACGATATGTATTTAAAAACTTGGGTGAGAGTGCAGTTCTTGGTGTTGATGGTCTTTATAGCTCATTCAATGTCGCTGGGGAGTTACTCGCTATGGATCACATGCGTATGATACATGGCAAGACAAATGATGAGAATAAAGGTCATGAGAATGATGCAAATTTTGCTAGACGGTTACATAGTTCGGGCGACTGGTTTCCGGCTGAGGACGATACTTCACCAGAAATATTTCGACTGGATTTTGATATCTCTTGCAATTTTTGGTCACCCTTCTTATCAAAGCAAGAAAAAGAAAACGTGACGCGCTATGTTTCGAGAGCAGGTCTGTTTGGCGTCGATTCATCACTTGAATTACTGAAAGGTTTAGTAAATCCTAGAGAGGAGTTTTTGCGAAATCCTGAAGATTGGGTAACTTCATACATTCCACCTCGGATAGTAAAAATAATGGATATGATAAGCAAGTATCTACCTGAATACATCTCGGGACCACAGACAAAATATGATCAAAATGAACAAACGATATTTTTCTACTCCGAAGCTGAACGTCTTAAGAAGCTAAATGAATTACTCAGTATAATTAGTAACATTCAGAATGGATCCAAAAATAAAGTGCGATTTATTAAACCAAAAAAAATTGGAGACATTTTGTCCGATGACATAGAATTAAACGAAGATAAAGATGATTGCTCGAAACTCATGAAAGCTCTTGATAAAACACATAGTGAGGTTTACGGGTCTCTAGACTCAGCAGCAAAACAAGAAAGGATTAGACAACAACACGAATTTGGGGATTTAATCAGAAAACTTCGTTCCTGGCATGATGAATACTATCTTGCAGATGGCACTCCTAAGATATATAGACATAGAAGTATACCAGAGACTGTTGGGGAATTCTTTAAGCTTTACTTGATCGAGTCCGATTCTGGTTCAGCTTTTAGAAATACTTTAAGTAGTGTTGGATTTGATGATCTTCCTAGGTTAGTAGTTTTAATGGCACTAGACCATGTGGAATTCTTCAGATGGATGGTGGAGAATAAGTGGCTTGATCTCAATGTTGAAGTAGTACCAAAAAAAGTTGCTCCTACCAGTTCCATTAGGGCTAGCAGTTCTAGCGAATGTATAATTTGTCTTGATCCTATTGCACCAAATCATCGGTATCGTCTTCTGTGTGGACATGAGTTTCATCACGAGTGTATACAAGACCACATTGCCAAGCTTCGTGCTGTGGATAGCGAGTCAAATCTCTATGATATTTCCCTCTCTGGCGAAGAAGATTTCTCAGAATCGTTTGCTAGACTTCAGAGAGATAAATCTGATGTTCATGAATGGCCTTCTGTTCCTAAATCTTCATCTGGTTCAGATTCAGACAAACAGCTACTTCACTACTTCTACACCGCTAATCAGACTAGTCAGTGCTGCCCTATATGTCGTCAACCGGCAAAACCTGCATCCTTATCCCAAGCCTTCTGTTTGCAACTTCTACTATCTGGAATTTGGCGCACTTCCTCCGAGTTGAATGGTAGCTGGTCTGCACCTGGAAATTGTTGCACCACAGAACCTGTTAAGCCTGGTACTACATTGGGTGAGGGACTTCTTTGTCTTGCCGCTAGTTGCGGCGCGGTGGATACTATGAGATTTCTAATTCATAAAGCTTGTGTTGATCCTGAGACTAGTACTTTGTGTGGTAAAAATTTTCTTCATCATGGAATCGAAAAACATCAGATCATGCACTATCTATCTAGACCTAAATATGAGGATCATCCAGATCCATATTTTGACAAACTTAGACGAACTGTTTCAAATTTAGTTCGTCGCAATGGGACGACGTTATGTCTTGCAAGGAAACCAACAGGATACGGACCAACGGGCGATGGAAACGATGATGTGCCTCTTGTGAAGTCAAATCACATGTCTCTATCACCATTGAAGGCGGTGTTGACATCAGATAGGAGACTAGCTTCACCTGGTGCAGTAGTGGACTGTATAGAGAGGTGCCTCGACGTGGGTGCTGCTGCTGATGGTGGTGACTCTTTTCCATGGTGGATGAATGACTTGTTTTCTAGTGAGAGTGCTAGTGCTGCTGAGTGGAAAAGATTGCTAAACGATCTTCACCCTGACATTAAAGGTGACTTAGACTTTAAATTGGCGCAGTCTATCCTCAGAAAACCGAACACTAGTGCGGATTCAAGCTCAAGCAGTTCGTCTCATGCTGGTAGAAGTAGCAATGCAATGATTGTTGATTCCTGCAACTTATGGTCCCTCCTTCAAGAACATAAACCTGCCGACCAAATTGCTGATGTGATCAAACTCTTCAATGTATATGGGGCTGTGAGCAATAGTAGTTTCTATGTGAATGAAATCCGATTTTCTGATAAGCTACAAGATCTTCCGCATGTAAGTTTTGTGAGTTTCATTAGATATCTTCTAGAGTCGTTCGATGATTACTCCCACGATCTCCTTCGAGCAATCATTTTGGAGAGGGATTTTGAGGCGAGAGCTATGAGTTCCTTAAAGGTTCATTATGAGAAGGAAATCACTTTTGGTTGTGACTCACTGCATGAGCTTTTGTCACTGATACTTGTTGGAACTGAGATGAAGACAATTTGTGATCATCAATTGAATAATGCTAGAAAGGAAGCGGGTATCAGCATAGCTGATGATGTGACGGATGCGGATTGCAATCTTGGGGATAGAAGTAATATTAAGGATGCATTGATTTCTGCGTTGCTTCATGATGCTGAGGATAGCAGCAAAGAGGATGTTCGTATTTCTGATTTGGACTTTAGACGCACACTGTCTCGTCTAGAGGAAGCTTATAAGAATAAACTTCTCTCTCTGTCTGGAAAAAACAGAAAGCTAATTGAAGAACTTAGATGTGCTGCTTATTTAAAGGGGTTATGTCAAACCATTCTGTGGTCGTTTAAGACTAGAAGAAATCGCGAGAAACGCTTTAAGTTCTGTGGTTGTATCGATGCTGTTGAAAAATCAGGCTCAGCAGGCTCTGGTCAAAATGATCACATGCATAAGGCTTCATGCTTGGATTCTTTACCTAGGTGTCTTATGAAGGCATCAATCGATCTATGCTGTGATAATCATCCTAATCTACTTCATCCAGATGATATTCGTGGGACACATTTAGATGCTTCAGAAGCAGGTAGTAGTGGTGGCAGTGCTATTAGAGGATCTGAGATACCAGTAGACGAAACGATTGTTTGCCTATCTAAAATGTTTTATTTGGATTACAGTAGGGAGAAGATGTACTCGGCTATAGAGAGGCTTAATGAAATTTTAGAAAAACTAGATGTTGATATTCGAAAAAGATGTATCCAGTCTATTGAGAGTGGTTGTGATATTAAGCTTGGGGACCAGTCTAAGTTCTCTTTATGCCATTTTTATAAGCATGGTAGTGGTGGTGAAAATATGTTCGACATTCTAAATGACTCTCTTAATTTGTTTGATGATAAGAAGCGGGACTTGACGATTCCATTTTTTGATATAGACACATGGAAACCACTGCGTTCTCTTGATCCTAGAAGACATATTGTTAAGAAATGTACTCAGGTTTTGTTATTTTTTTCATTGTAAATGTATTTTAGAAAATTAAAGTGCTTGATAGGTTATTATTATCAGCAGCGACTCATGATTAAGTCACTTATTTTGAATGACTTATAGGTAATGCTGATGATTATCACTTCCTTGATGGATACATTCTTGAAACACAGCTACATACAAGCTACATTGCTTTAGCTCTTAGAACAAAAAGATTTGATCTTGCAAGACTATGTTTCGAATTAGAGCTTGAAAGAGATATATTGGGTCACAACGCTAAAAGAGCTGGAGAATCCGATTCTAAGAGGAAAAAGGTATGGTATGAAAGAGTTATTAGTGGCTATCTGCTTCATGAGATTTGCAACGAAGCAACCTTTTTAACTTTCGATATTGGTCTTGAAAAAATCAAAGAAGAGTTGACTTGGATAGCAGATTATCTTGAAAAGAATGTTTATATTAACGATGGTGAAAGGTCTTTCGTGGGATTTAAAGAAGTAATCATGTATGATGGCTCAAAGCAATATGAACTCTGGAACCCGAGTGATAGCACAAATGATGAAGCTCCTTCCTATCGACCTTATTGCTTATGGACTGATTATACTGATAATGGTGGGATTTTTTCTAGAATCTGGGGTCGAATTGAGGATGCTGAGTCTTACTCAAGGTATTCACCCGATTCTAGCACCGATATTGAGAATTTATCTAATAGATACTATGAACGCCTGAATATTATAAATTCTGAAATTATTGATTCTGTGAAAAACGAGGATGAGAAAAATGCACTTGTGTCTAGACTGATTAATGAAAAACGAGAGTTGCAGAGAAATTTGCTGGAGAATTTATTTCAGCTATTAGAGTGGGTCGGCTTGCAGATCACAAGGATTGAGGATGGCCCTGATGGATATGGTTCTGACAGTGAATATGATCCGAAATATGAAGGTGTCTGGCGCTTTCTTCAGCCCGACAAGCCTAGGCTCATCGATGATCTTTTCACGACTGAAGACGGGAGTTATGGAGGGCGTCCATATCCTTTATTTTGGTCATTAGTAGGAAAATGTACGTTATCTTGGAGATCTTCTAGGTTATCGCATGTGAGGTTGCTGCTTCTATTACTGAAGCTAATTAGGTGTCAATTTAAAGGAGAGGATGGTGGCAAAGACTTGACGAAGTTTATTCATAGCTCTCACGAATTTATGGATTTTTCAAATCCGTTAGATCTAGTTCTGCGTCTTTATCTTATAGATGGAAATGGTGATTTTGTGGAAGAGAGACATGAAGAACGCAATCCCATTAATTCATCTAGCTCAGCTAGTGTGCATCTATTGCGATTGCTTTTTGTTCATGACCGTTATGGAAATCGTGAAAAATGGAAAAAGAAAGAAATTGAACGAGGAAGAAAACATAGTTTGGAAACTACTGATAGAATTATGATGAAAGGTGTGATAGACTTAATGAAGTGGAACATTAACCATACTACTAATTGTAGCTTCTCTAATTCATCTGATGATTTGAAAAATATTATCCAGTTTCTCTTAGAGCCTATGACGGATGCTTACAGTTCTGAAGAGAAACCAACTTTAAGTCTTCTTTTTCTGATAAAGTACCTAGTTATCGCTGAAGGTTTGGAATTGAAGGACGTGGATCTGGATTTAATCGATACGGAAATTGCAAGTACAAAAAAGAAGGCATTTGAGGATTCAGATGCTGCTCGTAAGGATGGCTTGAAAAGAGAGGAGTTTGAATCGTTAAGAGCACAACAGATGTCGTTGAGAATGAAAAGGAAAAGGGAAGCTGTTAGTGATGATGGTACAAAAAGGAGATCAATAAGGGAATTATCAGACTTGAATTCTTAGAACTTTATTATATAGTGTCTAGATTATATTTTAAATAAAGGTGTTGGGGGACATTCAGTTATCTATTAACATGAAAAAAAAAAACGAAAAGAAGACATGTCAACTGTTATTTTGTTCTTCTTGATGTAGTACTTTTATTAGAGAGTTATGTTTCAAGTACATATAGTGAGTTATACATAGAGAGAGTGAGAGTTGTTGTTTTTTCAATTGAGTTTTTTAACTTTAAGATTAAGACGACTAAACTTAACTAATGTAACTAACTTAAAACTTCTAAGACTCACTAACCATGGTCTCAGCCTTTGATCCTACTACTGATGATATAGAAGATTCTTCGATTCTTACTACTTCTTGTAAACATAGATCAGGTTTATTTACTGGTGGAACTTGTCAGAATCATGGTACTAATTCTAAAAGAGGAAGAGGAGGAGGAGGTAATAATTGTCAAAACAATTCTAACAACAATAGCTACTTCACTCCTGATTACTGGGCAGCTCGTGCAACTGCTCGTTCTGATCTAAGAGCATCTGGTTGGAGAGATGAAGACTTTCAGAAACCATTAACTGCTTATGATTTTGAAGGTAATTTCAAGGGTATTTAAAGGGAATCTATACTTTAAAAGGATACTTTTCGAACCTTAATTTTGAAAGTCTCTCAGAAGCTATAAAAAACAGTGGATTTTGATTAGTAAATCGTGAATTTTTTCATAGATTCAAGGATCCTCGATATGAGAAATATAAAGCCTAAACCCAAAATTATGAGCCAAAGCAATACTCAGTTAGTAACGATCGGACTACCTTGGACTAATGCAATTCCTTGTAATAATCATTTGTATGAGTTAGCTGAATATGCTAGGGAGGAGTTAGAAGGAAAAGAAGATAGCCAAAACAGTAATGCAATTAACACTAACTCTACTACTAAAACAGTCTTCGCAAATGCTCCAGTCGTTTCCGATGGTATGACAAACGGATTGCCAGCAATGAGATACTCACTCCCCTCACGAGATTTGATTGCAGATAGTATAGAAATGACACATGAATCTTACATGTCAGATGCATTATTAGCGTTTTGTGGGTGTGATAAGACTATCCCCGCTGTACTTCTAGCTGCAGCTAGAACGAATTCACCGAGTATTATAGTGTATGGGGGAACAGCATTGCCTCCGCCAGAGAAATATAGTTGTGATAGTGATAGTTCTTCTACGAAGAAGAAGACTAATGATAGTGATCCAACTACTAAGTCTATACCCCGTTATGAAGACGTTGGTGAAGCTACAGGAGCCTTCTCCTCCCAGGAGATAGATGCTGAGCAGTTATATATTGTTGAGAAAGAATTTCGTGTTGGTAGCGGTTCATGTGCTGGATTTTTTACTGCGAATACTATGGCTGTAATGGCGGAAGTGCTTGGATTGAGTTTACCTAAAAGTAGTACGTGTCCAGCTGTTAGTAAGTCTAGTAAGTCATTTGATATTTCTATACAAAAGAGAATAGAAGTAGAAGAAGCTGTAAAAAGGCTAAAAGATATCTTAAACTTAAACACTGAGACTCAAAAAGAAAGAATGGAGAGAGATAATATACTACCACATTCTATACTCACAAGAGAAGCATTTGAGAACGCAGTTACAGTTCTTTTTGCTATGGGAGGTAGTACGAATGCGGTGTTGCATCTGCTTGCATTAGCTAAGGAGGTGGAGAGGAATTCGGGTATGACTGAGCCATTACTACAAATCTCTGACTTCACACGCATTGCAAAGAAGACACCTCTTATAGCTAACTTAAGTCCACGTGGTCCTTATTGGGTGTCAGAGCTACATGAAATAGGAGGAGTACCATTAGTATTAAGAGAGTTGCTAAAACATAATCTCATCAATGGAAGTTGTATGACTATCACTGGTAAAAGTATTAAAGAGAATCTTAAGGATCTTATAATAGAAGAAAGTATTTATACACAAACTTTTGTTCCTAATCCTATTATCCATTCTATTACTAATCCTGTAGCTCCTCCTAATCAACATATACGGATATTATGGGGTTCTTTAGCACCAGATAGTGCGGTGAGTAAAGCGAAGGGGATACCAAGCTTTAAAGGTCCAGCAGTAGTGTTTAATAGTGAAAAAGAAGCATTTGAAGCTATTATGAAACAAGATCAGGATGGTGGTAATGGTAAGAATGTAATTGTTAAGAAAGGTGATGTCGTCGTTATCAGAAACGAAGGTCCAGCTGGTGCGCCCGGCATGCCTGAGATGTTAGCTGTAACTTCAGCATTAGTGGGTAAAGGTCTCGATAAGTATGTTGCAGTTGTGACTGGTATACGGCGGCCGTTCAAACACTATGTTTTATGCGTATAGAATGACTCAGATTTGCTAATTGTGTACTCGTAAGGATCGAGAGAAAAAGTTTAGGGCTTGTTTTATTTTTAAGATGGTAGATTTAGTGGTGCTAGTCACGGAATTCTTGTTGGTCATGTAAGTCCAGAAGCTTATCGTGGTGGCCCTATTAGTAAAGTAAAGAATGGTGATGAAATATTAATTGATTTAGATGAAGGTAGATTAGACTTTAAAGCTTCTTCTTCTAGTACAGTTGGCTCATCATCTTCACAATGTAATGATTCAGTTTTAGCTTCGACTTCGAGTTCTACTCCTTCTCTTTTACCTGATGTTAAGATGGTTAATTGTGGATTATTACATCGTTATCGCGATACTGTCGGTAGTGCTTCAGAAGGAGCAGTGTTGTACTCGAAAACTTTAGAGAGTGATTCAGTGTCTTCTTCATCTTCAAATATAATTAAAAGTCCTAATTCAGCCCCTCCACCTCAACCAACTAAACGTTTCTTTATTCTCCAAGATGAAGAACTTCCCCAGAATCAACAGGAATTAATAGATAAACATTTTGATGTCCTTTACTTAGATGAATTAGAATTACTATCAGATCCTAAGAATGATAAACCACTTAATAAAGCAATAGAAGGTGTCTTCTGGTGCGGTCATGATCGAGTTCCTATAGAACTGCTTCCTGAACTTAAAGTCATTTCAAATGAAGGTGCTGGATATGAGTTCTTTGAGATTGAGAAATGTTTAGAAAGAAATATCTGGATATTGTGAAATTTTTGATTTCGAGAACCATCTCGAGAACGCATTTTAGAAGCCATCCCTTAAATATATTTAGCTAAAATAGCACATGAAAATCTTCGGTTTAGACTTTGTGAATTTTAAATACCAGAAGCAGCACCCAGATATAGCAATGGGGCATACACCAGGCGTTGGAGCTTCTGCTACTGCTGAACTAGGATTATCATTACTTTTAACTACGATAAGGAGTTTTAACGAGGCAAAGACTAGAGCCATTCACCAAGGAGAGTTTGATGATAATTGGTTATCAGATTCGAATACAGTCGATCATTTAGAAGTATGTGACTTGAATGTAGGGTTTCTAGGAATGGGTTATATAGGAAGTGAGTTTGCGAGAAGATTAATCACATGTAAAGTTAACTGCTTATGGTTTTGAAGGTAATTTTAAGGGTATTTAAAGGGAACCTATACGCTACAAGGAGACTTTTCGAACCTTATTTTTGAAAGTCTCTCAGAAGCCACTAAAAAACATAGGTTTTTGCTTAGTAAAACGTGAATTTTTTCATAGATTCAAGGATCCTCGATATGAGAAATCTAAAGCCTAAACCGAAAATTTACAGACTAAAGCAAAACCCAGTTAAATCTATGATGTACTGTACAAGAAATAGAAGGAAAGATGTCGAAGCAGAAATACAGAAGAGGGGAGAGTTTGAAGAAGGATTTTTGTCTAATGGAAATAAGTCATCTTCAAAGAAGTTTCTTCAACATGAACCTAATCTAAAAGAACTTCTGAAGAAGTCCAATGTAATCATCTGCTGTCTCCCACTCAACAATCAAACAAGAGGTATTATCGGGATAGAAGAATTAGAGATATTCTGTAAGTCTGGTTGCGAAACTGATATGAAAGTTTTAGTCAACATAGCAAGAGGACCCATAGTGGACACTGATGCAGTTTGTTTTGCTTTAACTGGATGTTGCTTTGGTTCCGGGTTTTCGGGTTTTCAGCAAATTGCGGGTCTCTAAATATAGCAAAAAATTCGCATTCTACCCAGGTAAAACAGCACTTTAGCATACAGAATTATGAGAATAGCGTTTGGGGATTCAAAGACCAAAGCAACACCCAGTTAAAAGAACATCATAGTTTCAGATTCGCTGCTGACGTCACTGATCCCGAGCCTTTACCACTAGATTCTGAATTAAGTCGTAATACGCATAAAACATAGTGCGTTCAAACACTATGTTTTCTGCGTATAGAATGGCTCAATTTCGATGATTATGTACCCGCAAGGATCAAGAAAAAAAGTTTAGGGTTTGTTCCATTTTTAGGATCAGCAAAAGAAAGCCCTATAAGTAATCGTATCTTTATAACACCCCACGTCGGAACAGCAACAGTAACTACCAGAAAGAAAATGACTCAGCTAGCAGTTGATAACTTATTAGCAGGGTTAACAGATAAATATAATTTACCTAAACCGATACCTGAGTGGAAGGAGTTTATAGAGAAAAAGAAAAGATGCGGAGGTGTAGAAGGGAATATAACATCTGTCAGCACCTCTAGTTGTGCATCAGCATCGGAGTCTAAATCAAGTTGTACTGAGATTGAAACAGTAGTGAAAAGTCAAGTTGAAAGATTGGAACAGCAAGAAAATGCATTAAAACACTATCTCCCCTTAGATCCTACTTTAAAGATTCTAATGCATGAAGAATATCATAAGTTAGATCCTGATTCTACTAAATGGATGAATTTCTTAGCTGCTTCATCTGCTACTGAAATTTGGCACAAACACTCTACTTTCGTTCAACACTTAAGAGGTGTCTGGAAGATACTGCAGATGTGGAAACAACCTGAAGAAATATGTAGATTGGGATTGTTTCATTCTGCTTATAGTAATAGCTTTGTAGCAATGAGTATCTTCGAAGGAGATCCTGATATATTACCAAATGAGACTAAGACTAATAGTAACACTAAACCACCTCGTCTCCAACTCCAAGAAACCATAGGAATCACTTCAGAAGCTCTAGTCTATGGTTTCTGCGTTATTGATAGAGAGGATTTTGAGAGGATAATATTAACTGAAAAGAAGATTCCCGAATCAGGAATGCTTATGAAACACATTAGGAGTAAACAGTTAGTCAGAAAGTGGTTAGATGAAGGTAAAATAAGAGTAGTTAGTAATCCTGATTTAGATTTGCCACCTGCATTTAAGTTTTCCAATGAATACTTGAAGCTATTAGAAGAACAATCTAGTCATGTTTATACATGGGAATTAAAATATGATGAGATGGAAGAAGAGTTAGATTCTGATGATCGCTTACCATCATTATATTTGAATTTACCAAAGAAAACATGTGGCCAATATCTTCTTCATACGATAGCTGATTATTTGGATCAGTTTTTTAATTGGCAAGAGTTGATGGAGTTAGGTCACCCAGAAGCGCTCTGGCCTTCTAATGGTTTACCCATGTGTAGATTATTCATTATGATGCGTATGGCTCAAATATCTGTTACTTATGGAGACTTACAAGTAGTTCCTGAAATCTTTAGAATAGCAGTGGATTGTGATACTAATAACAAATTACCAGCAGAGAATGAATTAAGAGCAAGAGATCTTTATTGGAAAGCTATAACTTTAGATGTTGAAAGAGTAAAGAGATATCATGGGGGAGTGAGTAGGGATGATGTTGATGGTGGCAATGGAGAAGTAGTAAAGAATACTTTAGGACAAGCAGACGGTGTCGATCCTGAACTCAATTCAGCTACTGATACATCAGAGAATCGTTCTAAAGATAGGGAGGAGATATTCTCTCTCTTAGTACAAGCATCTAAGTATAACCCATATGTAGGTGAACCTTATATATTGAAAGCTCAATTATTATGTCAAGATGGTCAATGGGAGGAATGTAAGGATGCTGCTAAAGAAGGTCTTAAATGGCTTCAATTATGGGGAACAAATTGGGATAAACGTGTTGCTTATGAAGGATGGATATGCTGGGCGAGATGTGTGTATCTGGGCTTTGCTCTGGTGGTTGTCGATTTTGAGATTTTCTGAGGCCCTGCAATCTGGGGAAAGTACGGAGGACTTCAGAATCACGTTTCTCTAATGAAAATAGTATACAAATTTCCTTTATAATTTTGGACTGTAAAACTTTAAGAAAATTACAGTATTATTTTCAAGGACCAATAGTGTAAACCCAGGTATTTCCAAGCTTGTCAGAAGATATGGCCTAAGACAAGTGGTGGAGTAGAATCTCTTGGTGCGGTGGAAGGTGGTCAAAGGTTTAGAGATATAAATATAGGAAGTAACTTTTTGAGGTTTGAATAAGTATAGGGTGATGGAAGGTGGAGGGGAAGAAGAAGTAATGGGGGATTGATTTGATAAGGTACTTTTTTGCTTTTGCTATATTTAATTTGTCTTTTTAATTTTTTGTCTCTTTCGTTTCAGTTTTGCTTTAGACGCTTTGAAGTTTAGTTAGTTTTCCTAGAAATGGATAGGGATGTGGATCTAGCCACGTCGATTTGATATAATGTAGCTTGAAGGTCTGGATTATGTTCAGCTAAAATACTTAAATCATACTTTTTTTACTTGAAGAATAATTTAATTATCTTCTCCAATTATTAACTCCTTTTGTTCATTTTGATTTTGATACATCATCAATTGTCACTATAGTCTAATGGCTAGTACTCCAGTCTACGGTTTTGTAGATTCCTAGTTCGAGTCTCGTCTGAGTCTATGTTTGCGTATTAAAAAGCAGTGTAGTCCTTCCTTGTAGGACTTATGCTGAAGACACTTACGCTAGAAAATAGAGATCACTAATTCCAAGTAGATTTGATTGTACTTTATATCTAATTTACTGTCCTTAGGATCTTAAAGATATTTTGTTATTCTTTTGTACTAACTTTTGAAGTTGAGCAAAAATAGATAGTGTTTGTACTGTGTTTGTGTGTTTTGTTTGTTATTGGCCGCTCTGGGGTGTATGTAAATATTAGGTTCTCACTGTTGCGAATACTCATTGCAGATAAACCTCCTCCAGTAGCGCTATAAATATGTACCAACGGATTGATCGTAGGTTTCAACCCAACCTTATAAGATATATTTATTAGAATGATTAGCTATGTGTCTTCAGCCTACTTATAGGTGAGAAGTACTGCATGAAGGAAGAATATGAAAAACAATAAAATATATTTATCTGTACGCCCACCCTTTCTGGTATAGTTATAGTATCAATGACATAGAGTGAGTGTTTTTAGTCTAATCCGTGTCCACTTACACTATTCTAAGGTATCTACACGATTTCGAATACTTTTTCGTGGAAGTTGTAGATATGTTATTGTATGGAGGAGGAGAAGATATTGGATTTTATGATTATCGAATTAATCCAGCCCTGTGAACTTAGTATTCGTGTATCACGAAAACACACTCTCATTGAGTTTATGTATATTAATTAAAGTGAACTTTGTTGGTTTTTTCTTTAATAGTGTATGTATGTGGCATGTGTATGTACGTCCTAAGATTGGAGAAGAAGTATAATTTCTAAATCTACCTGTATCTAATTGTTCCATGTACCAGTACTAATGCTATAAATCTATTTTATTCTATTCCTATTCTGTATTCTGATTATCTCTATCATCTAACATTCAACGTGAAATTCAAAATTTCAAATGTGTATATATTGATCATCCTAATCTCGTAGTCCATCGCTAAATCAAATGTAAATAATTCTCATGCTAGTTCGTGGTTTCTTTCACTGTAAAATGAGGATTGTGTTGATCAATGAAAACTACTTCTTATTTATACTGCTACTTCTAGTCTTCTAAATCTAATATCTTTCCTTTTCTCACTAAAAGCCATCAACAGTGAAGTAAAGTCTAATTGCTATTAACTAAATTTAATTTGTCGTAGCGTTTGCTAGTAAAGTTGTTTAAAGAGTTTGCTCTTAGCGATTAAGATTTAAATTTGTTATTTAGTACTTAGTAGTACATAAAGAGATTAACCGTTAACGGTAATTATTAAGTGGTTTATTAGGTTTTAATTAACTTTAAGTTTAAAATTTGAAATCAAAACTATCTAATCTATCTAATCATGATTTCTCCTATCTATTCTCTTCTCATCATTTCTTCTCCACTTCTTCTTCTTGGAGGTTTAGGGTCTTACGGAGTCCAATTAACTATGGATAGAAAAAGTGAACCAGAATTAAGAAGATGTGTTTCTGAACCATCTAGCTTTAGGGATTATTATAATTATTATGAACCTGAACCTGAATCTCCTACAGCTCCAACTCCAGCTCCAGCTAATCCAGTAACATCAACAAACAGTATCGAAGAGGCTAAAAACATCAAAGATCCAAAAGATATGTTTCCAGCTACTCCAGATCGTTATGGAGATGAGGATGACTTATTTGCATCATTACCTGGTCCTGCTCCTGTTCCATTTTTTGTTCCTCCAATTGTTCCTCCACTACCATCAGTAGGTCAATTTTCTGTTCCATCTTCTGTTCCATCTTCTGTCCCAGCTATTCCAGTTCCAACTGTTCCAGTCGTCTCTGGAAGTTCTGATTGTGTTTATGAAGATCCTCGGGCTCCAGCTGAAAATGATCCAGAAAGTGGTAAGTGACATTTTAGGCTTTCGAGACCCCCCTTTCCGAGAGCTTCAAATCATCGTTTTTTAAGCGTTTTTCCAATAGAAATCCTTATGATTTTTGAAGATTTCAAAAACTCTAAAATGTCACTTAGGACCAGTAAGTATCCCACCAACTCCTCGTTCGATGTGTTCATGTGATACGGGAGCTAGTCCTAGATATGAAAGTGATCCTCATCAGTATCCTTCTCCAAATGCTAGTCCTAGAAATTATAGTAGTAATCCTTTAGCTGATGCTGCTGGACCAGAGTTTGAGTTTTTCGGAAAAGAAGAGTATGCTTATGATCTTCAAACACCAGAATCAACTCCTCTAGCTTATGAGTGTGATCCATCTAGAGTACCTTTGAGAGATACTCTTCCAAAAGTAACACAGACTCTTCCAAATGTCAATGTAACAGTAGATTCAGATTCTTATTCTAATGCTACTTTTGTTCCACCACCACCAACATATGCACCACCTGTAGGTGATATCAATTCTGCTTCTGCTGAATCTCATATTCTACCTCCTCCTCCTGCATATGATGCAGATACTGATGAAATCCCAGAAAGCAGTAGTGATACATGTAGTACTCATAATACTCCTAATGATGTAACGAAGGATACATCAGCAGAAGCAGCAGCAGTATCTCCTCCTGAAAAGAAAAAGGAACAGACTCAGAGAGTAAACTGGGCTGATGTAGAAGAAGAAGACGATGAAGCTTATATGATGCAAACTCCTCCTCCTAGAACTCAAGAAGAAGATCAGCAGCAAACGTTAACTGAAGAAAAGAAATTAGAGCCTTTAACGGTTCTCCAACAACCAACATTACTTGCTAGTCCAAAGAGAAGACCAAGACAAAGAACTAGAAATCTTCCTAAAGCTACTCCAAAAGAACAGTCTACTGCACCTCCTGCACCTCCAAGAGCCTTCACAGGAGAGGCATGGAATCAGAATGCTAATGCTAGACGTGAACACAACTTACAACACAAGAATATTCAGAAGATGTATTATCCTAATCCTTATCAAACTCAACGCGTTAAGAAAGAACAAGAATACCATCATCAAAATAGTTCTTCTTCTTCTCAGAGTCAGAAAGAAAATAGAAACTATCACTATGGTGCACGACAACGACAACCGAAACCGATCGGAATCCAACGCAACACTTATGGATCTACTTTCAACACATCTGCTTTGTATGCTCCAGATCAACATCAGACTGCTCAAGCTCAAGAGCAATGTAATATTCCATCTACTAATACTGCTATGGATGCAACTGCTCGAGCATTTGTTCCCGCTCAGACTACTCATGATCTGGATGCATCTATGCGTACACCGCTTAATGTAGCTGCTCAAGAGTTCCTCCCATCTCATTATGAAAATACTAATGTAGCTGCTCAAGAGTTCCTCCCATCTCATTTTGAAGATACTAG
>Ga0099798_10247_pt1 | contig 18641 bp, 16 predicted proteins | sample Uncmet_Sort29A_1_FD_89870 | JGI IMG/M metagenome (GOLD analysis project Ga0099798, IMG submission 89870) | Marine eukaryotic communities from CALCOFI LINE 67, Pacific Ocean - CN13ID_Sort29A_1 | ecosystem: Environmental > Aquatic > Marine > Oceanic | place: Pacific Ocean: Monterey Bay | collected...
TCTTGTTCGGTCTGTTCTTGTTCGGTTTCGTCTGGTCTTGTTCGGTCTGGTCTGGTCTTGCCGCCCTGCGCCCTTTCAGGGGCAAGGGGCCGGCACCGCCGGATCACGACCGGCGGCAGCGCCGGCTGGCCCCCCTTCTGGGGGGACAGCCGGCACCGCCGTCCCCCCCCCCCCGGCAGCGCCGCTCTGCGCCCTTTCGGGCACCCCCCCCCCCCGGGGTGGGGGGCGGCACCGCCGACCCACCGACAACGGCAAGTCGGGTTTCTCGCAGTAATTCTGGTTTCTGGCAGCAATTCGGGGTTTCTCGCAGTATTTCGGGGTTTCTCGCAGTAGTTCGGGGTTTCTCGCAGTAATTCGGGGTTTCTCGCAGTAATTGGGGCTTCTCGCAGTAATTGGGGTTTCTCGCAGTAATTCGGGCTTCTCGCAGTAATTGGGGTTTCTCGCAGTAGTTCGGGTTTCTCGCGGCAGTTCGGGTTTCTCGCGGCGACCAGGTTCGGGTTTCTCACAGTAATTCGGGTTTCTCGCAGTAATTCAGGGTCGCGGTCATTCGGGTTTCCCCCAGCAAGTCGGGTGGGGCGGGTTCGGTCTGGTCTTGTTCGGTCTGGTCTGTTCTTGTTCAGTCTGTTCTTGTTCGGTCTGTTCTTGTTCAGTCCGGTCTGTTCTTGTTCGGTCTGGTCTGTTCTTGCTCGGTCTGGTCTGTTCTTGTTCTTCTTCGGTCTGGTCTTGTTCGGTTTCGTCTGGTCTTGTTCGGCCTGGTCTGTTCTTGTTCGGTCTGGTCTGTTCTTGTTCGGTCTGGCCTGTTCTTGTTCCGTCTGGTCTGTTCTTCTTTGGTCTGGTCTTGTTCGGTCTGCCCTTGTTCGGTCTGGTCTTGTTCGGTCTGGTCTTGTTCGGTCTGGTCTTGTTCGTTCTGGTCTTGTTCGGTCTGGTCTTGTTCGGTCTGGTCTTGTTCGGTCTTGTTCTTGTTCCTGTTCGGTCTGTTCTTGTTCGGTCTGTCGTGCGGGCTCCTCGTCGTTCCGAAAGATTTGCAGGTTTCGGGCGGGCTTTTCGCCGGTCCGGGATTTAGAGGCTTCAAGTGTAATTTGGGGAATAAAAATCGGCCAGCTCCGGTGAATTCAGGGTGAAAAGGTTCGGCGTTTGCAACGCGAGTGGTGTCATCAAGCGAGGAGCGGTCGCGCGCGTTCCAGGTCATATTTTTCATCAGTCTTCTTGGCGTGTTGTTCGAGTGGGGGAACAGTGCCCCCTTCTCTTTTCAGGATTCTCCGCTTGTCTTCTCCTCTCCTCGGAACTCTCGGCCTCTCTTTTCGGGCACCCGGGGCCCCCTCCTCAGGGCTTCCTTCCCAGGGCCCTTTCGTGGCCCCCTGCCTTCCCCGTGCCGTGCGTGCCAGTCCCCCAGCCGGTGCTCCCTCCCTCCTAGACTGCCTCCGGCTCCCTCCCACCTCTTCTCCCACTCCAAACTCCGATCCGGTAACCACCCGCTCCGAACTCTGCTACACACCCACTCCCGCCTGTCCTCCACTGCTACTACCTCCCTCCCCTCCACTCCCCACTCGCGCCTCTTCTAAAAACAAACCCCCCCCGGGGGTTCCAAGTTCCGACCCGCAACGCGGGTCGGCCGTCGTACTTATTATATATTCTGCTTATATTATATAGATAGATAGATAAAAAATAATCATATTCTGCTGGTTCATCATATTCGCTTCTTCCCAAACGCCTTCTTCACAATGTTGTACACGTCCCTCCCAAACGCCTTCGCAGTTGTATCAGATACAAGTAGGTATGATGAGACTTGTTTTTTTTTGCTAAGAAGAACTCACCAGTCAAGATCTTCTATGTATTCTCTGAAATCATAATATATATCTTTGTGTTGCATACATGTATCTTTGTCTTGGTGTTGGCAATCTACATATCTTTGTGTTGCATATATGTATCTCTGTCTTGGTGTTGGCTGGACAAAAGTTCTGAAATGTATTCTGAAATTCTGAAATGTATTCTGAATATGTGGCATCATCACATGCATCAGAGGTGGCGAGAACAGATATTTTTTTTTTTTTCTGAATATGTATCTGAAATGTATTCTAAAATGTATATGTATTCTGAAATATTATCTATGTATTCTTCTAAAATGTATGAGGAGAATAGAACTCAAGACTTCAGTGTTGCTGAGCTTTGGATGTTGTTTATTAGCACCGTGTCGTGTCAATCTTGTTGACCATACCACGCAGACCCCACCACTGACGGACGTGAGAAAAGTTGCAAATAATAAAATCTACAGAAGAGCGTTCAGAACTGTTCACGTTGAGAAGCTCTTTAAGTTTTCATGACAAAAGACTTTTACAGGAGACCGATCGTCATAATATTAGACAGTATTTTTATTATCCATTAATTTTAGAATGATTTTTGCCCATAATATTAATAGATGTTGTCAATCATAGCAGCGGAGAATGGGAAATTATTTGTGTTTTCTGAGAAATCAAATGTTAATACTAGTCTAAATATAATACTATACGTTGTTTCTAAAAAAAACGCACTCAGGAAACGCACTAAACAAACAATAAATAGTAGTTAGTTCTAGCGGTAGTAGACAGACCACTCACACACACACAGCTCTATGAAGAACAGAAGAACAGACTGACTGACTGATATAAAGGAAAGAGGCCGTAGCTTATCCGGATTGAGTTTTTGCCCGGTCCGTGTCCCGAAAGAGAGATTGTTTGTACAGTTTCTGCCCGTGATGAGAATGATGAGTGACCCCTGTTGGAGCGTATTATGATGAGAGAGCGAATTCAGGGTAAGAGGGAGGGGATCAGAATGATGATGAAATAATTATTGTACAAGAAGGGTAGAACGCTGGGGCTGCTCCTCAGGTGGCAGGGTGAGATCCGCCCCGTGTGAGACCTCTCCTGCATGTGAATTCCCATGCGCCTGTTGTGTCCTAAAAACTCTCAATCCACGTGTCGCATTGGGAGACAAACTCAGCGATATCGCCCGTCAGAGAGCCGATGATGGACAGGGAGTTCCATTTCGGGTACCACTGTCAAACAGAAGAACAGACAGCCAAACAGAAGAACTGGAACATGAGATGGACCACTCGCCGACGCCAAAAGAGAAGAAGAAACTGGACTCAACAGAAGAAGAAGAAAAAGCGAGTCTTATCTTGGCGCAAAAAACTCTTATCTTCACTCCACACCGAAATAGACCACAACCCACAGCTTCTTCCAAAACGTGTATCAGGAAGACGAATTTATCAGAACTCTTTCACAGAGAGTCAAACTCTTTCACAGAGAGTCAAACTCTTTCTCAGAACCTTCTACGGTTTTTTAGTACGGTTTTTCAGTAGCAGTACGGTTTTTCAGTAGCGGTACGGTTTTTCAGAATCAGTAGTAGTCCGCCGTTTCGCGACGACGACTATCGACTGCTTCCGCGGCCGTCGTGTGACGTCCCGACGGGTGTTCGCGACTGCTGTCGACTGCTTCCGCGGCCGTCGTGTGGCCTTCCGACGGGTGATGATATTATATGATGCGTGCAATACTTTTCCACTTCACTTTCCTGTCATATGATATCAGCCCTCGAAACGAAAGTCGACGACTACTACTACTACTACTACTACCATGAGATAAACTGGTAACGTCTCTCTGGTGGCACACGATGGCTGACCAGCGTGGCACTGACTCCACTAGATAAATTCGTCTCTCTGGTGACGCGCGATGAGTGATCAGTGGTTCGCTCGGACACAATTTTGAGAACTTAAATTATCCCACTCCCCCGACATCCGGTGGACGGTGGCAATACTAATTCCCCGAAGCACGGAGACTCATTTAATCTTCTCTGTGCCGCCACGCTCATTCTCATGTATTATGTTTTCGATTTCCTGATGAGGGCAGTCACTAGTGTAAGGTGCTCGCCGCATGATATCCTATTATCACTATCGGTCTCTCTCGTCCAGCCTCGGCGGTCTGACAATATTACTATCGGTCTCTCTTCTCCAGATTCAGGAGTCTGACGACATGTCTAAAAATCGCTGACATCATCATAGCCTGATGTGAGGAGTCACGAACGCCGCCGCATGAGTCACAACAGCACCCCTCTCACTCTGATCTGAGACACTCTGATCTGTCACTCTGATCTGAGTCACTCTGATCTGAGTCAAGTATTGAGTGGTGCTGACGCTTATTATTGTGGTGGTGGAGCCCTCACTGACGCTTATTCTACTCACTCATCAGTTAGTTCCCGGAGAAATTTTCGCGAAGAAAAAATCGCGATTTTTTTTTCCGCGAAAATTTCCTTTGGGACGACGATGGTTCGCGGCCGTTTTTCAGCCGGTTTTGTCGCTGTTGCGAGGACGAACTTCCGTTACCGAGAGCTGGGGGAGGGGACGGGGAGATTTTGTTGTTTCGAGGAACCGACATTGCCGAGCGCTAATCAACGCCGGAGAACGTGTTATTTGGTTCCGGAAACATTTAACGGCACTGTGGCAACATGTCTACTTATCTCAGGCAAAAGCGTCTACTTTCTTGCCAACAAACTCATTACTAATGAATATCGGTAATACCATCAGCGACTATTGTATTAGTACTACTCGTAATACTATTATTTTGACCAAATTTGTGTTATTCATAAAATGTAGTGTTCATTAGCGTGTAATACTATGGACTATACCAGCTCCCGATGAAGATTATTTCTACCGAACTGTTCCTGCCAACCCAACAATCGGGACTCAATCTGGCCCCTCTTACCGCTCCCGAACCCAGCAATGCCGGCAATCTGACCTCCGGCGTTGCGGTCATGTCGCATGTGCCGCGGCAGCCGTGGCGCGACGTCTCGGCTCCAGGTCTGGATAATATTAAGTGGGGCGTCGGATAAGATTGCATCGACATTGTCATTTGCTTTGCATGCCGGTTCTCGCCGGGAAGATGATTTGCTTTGAACACCATTTTGTCAAGACGCCATTTAGTTGGCCTGATCTTGTTGCCCAACAAAATGGCGGGCAACAAGCTCAGACCGCCTAATGCGTACATTATTCCTAATCGGAATACATTCTCACCGACTCGAACTGCTGCGAAAGTATGCAACATTCAACATTGTGCTCCCCTCTAGAAAAAGCAAATTCTCTCTCACAACAATGCTCTCTCCCACCGACTCGAACAGTCCGTCACTCGTAGAGTTCTTTGCCCTACCGACTCAAACAATCCGCCACTCGTAGAGTTCTTCCTTTCCCTACCGACTCAAACAGTCCGTCACTCGTGGAGTTCTTTGCCCTACCGACTCGAACTCCGCCACGTCCTCCTTCCCCTGCATGCCGCGGAGCATTTCGTGCTCGCGCTGGTCCTTCGAAAAGTGGTCGTACTCTTTTACCTGGGGGAGAGGATTATAATGACTCTTTTTTTGTCAGAAGAGCTGTATGTTGATGTCATTACTTGACATCTTGCCAGCAGCTACTGCAAACAACAGCTTATTATATAATACTGATGCAACCTTCCTTCCCCTGCCCCCAAACCACTATCGAATCCCTCCATATCGACACATCTTGTCTTACATCCAAAACTCTTCTTACCACCTTCCTCCCCCTCCCCCCATACTCAGCACTTTCCATGGACATATCATCTTGTCCTTCTTACCACCTTCCTCCCCCTCCCCCCATATTGTCTTTCCATGGACATTTTGTCCTTGCCCGTGGCTGAATTGGAGTAGGCTTGTTGCACTTCCTTAGCCCGCTTTTCCGCATCTTGGACACTGCTGGCGTGGTATTTCTCCGTCTGCAACTTCCCATCTCTCCCTTTTTTCGCGGTCATCACAGTCGTGGTGCTACTGCTCTGCCCCGGCCCTCCAAAACCGCTGCTGAATGAACTCGAAGAACTTATCATGGTGCCGCCCGTTGTGTTGTCCGTCATCATTTTGTCCATATTGCCCCAAAGCCCGCCGCTGCCCATGGCATTGCTCATGCTACTGCGCATGGCTCTCATCATCGACGTGTGAGGGTCGCTGCCGCTGCCGAAGGGGTCGCTGCTGCCCCCTTTGCCTCCATTGCCTGAAGAAGAAGAAGATGATCCACTCCCACCAGCCCCACCAGATCCGAACATCCCCGCGATCATCTGGTCCATCCGTCTATCCATCTCAGCGAAAGGGTCGGAAGAAGAGCCGGATGATGCCGCCAGCGGCTGCTGTTGTTGGTGCGCCGAAGTGGACTTGGTGTTGGACCCTCCTCGATTGCGGTGCCCGGATGTGATGGCGTTATTTGAGGTGTTGTTCCTTCTCGAAGGGACGGCGTTGTCAAAGCGCGGGTTGTGGAAGTCATCGTCATTATCGAAATGGCTGGCGAGAGACCCGAACATTTTGGACGGAGATTTGGACGACTGACTCTTCTTTTTTCGTTGTTTTGGGGAGGGGACTTTTTTCGTTGTTTTCCTCGTTTGTTTCTTCGTTTGACTCTTCTTCGCTTTCTTCGTTGCTACTTTTTTCGCTGTTTTCCTGTCCTTCTTCTTCGCTACCTTTTTTGACGACTTAGCAGCCTTGTTTCGCTGCTTTGCGCCCTGCTTCTTCGCACCACCCGTCTTCGAGTTGGCGGCTGTTGTTGGTGCCTTCGCCTGAGCCTTCCTTGTGATACTCTTAGTAAGTTGTTGCTTCGTTCTGGAAGGGTTCGTCTTCTTTTTCATCGAAGAAGATGTCTTGTTCTTCAAAACGGCACGCTTCTTCGTCCTTGCCTGCGTGTTCTTTCTGCTTTCTCCTGTCCTCTTTCCTTCCTTTCCTGCTGCTCTCCGGGACCGCCTCATAGACAGGAGTTCATCCGCCATGCTATTTTGTGTCCCCGTGTTCTTGGGAACGGTACTAGAAGAAATTGGAATTCAATCGCGCGAGGATGAGGCCTTTGTCTCTGTCTCTCATTCACTCACTCACTCCCCTTCGCTCTTTTGATGATCCTGACACGACCTGTCTTACTTTTCTGTCTAGACAGTCTCTGTATTATACCTGAGACGACTCCTCTCAATTTACTACAATTTACTTGCCTAGACAGTCTGATTATTACAGAGAGTTTTTTGTACTAGACAAAGCCGATTTGGTACTACAGAGGGGTGAGCCGCGTGAGGGTGATACTAGTGGATATTATTAGTACACACTGTAGCAGCAAGCTAGTATTAGACCTCCTGAAGTCAGTATTCTCAGCGGGCATGTCTTCTTGCTACAGGTCTAGAATTTCTTCATTCCGACAGGTCCTATATTTTCCGGGATGATTCTTCCAAATGATATCATCATTGGTCTGTTTTATGTGATGATGTATTATGTCGAATAGTACCGATGGATCTAAGAGATAGGTAACGACTTCAACCGTCGATGACGATCTAACTCATATGTCGAACACTCGCACTGTCACTGGCACTGTCACTAATCCTGAGAAAACGAAGACACAAATTCCATCCGCGCGAAAAGACGAATTTCAAATTGTGAATGAGATGAAAGCTGAACCAACAACTCTACTATAACGGTGACCGCTTCGCACATAAAATGTGAAAGAAATGGACTACTCGAGAACTAATGCGACACCTAAAACACCCAGTCATTCTCCAATTCGTTTGTCCACACCAATCCATGTTCGAAACATGTCATCAACGCGACGTTTAATCAGAACGCAAATGGCAGTGTAGCCCCTTCTCGAAACCCTACGCGCTTTCGGTTTAGGTCTCGCGAACACGTCTCGCAAATACTTTTGAAAAAAACACTGTTCCCGGAGATAAATTAAAGTTACTACTACTCACGCGGACTCTCAGAAGTAAGTTCCTCTGAATAGCAGTACATGGGCAGAGTTGTCCTACCTTTAAGCTGATCTGCAGTTGCAAGAAGTCATGTTGTATTTGGCTTGCAGCACACTGTGGTTTCTGGGTCGAATTCTTTGGAGTTGTGCGCATTCGTCGCAGGACTCCAACGCACTGTGGGTCGTCGTTTGTGACTGTCTGGCGCGCATCGCTCCATCATATTCACATAGTAAATCTGCGGTGGCAGCTGTACAGTTCACACTGATCAGATTATATGATTCACTCTGCTGTCATAACTTGTTTTGAAGGCCGAGATAGTATTTTCTGGTTCTCTAAAAAAACACTCCCTATTTCAGACACATCCTCGCACAGGTTTCTCGCACACTTACCCCCACGGCAGCATGGGGCAGCAGTCTCGTCCTTCCGACACAGCTCAAATTCTGTCATAGATGCGCATCTCCACAACCTGCATCCACCACTCCCCTCTCCTCCACACCCCACCACCAACCACCACCAACCAAATCAAATCCACCACAACCAAAATAATCAGAAATCTCCTCAATCCTTCCGAAAGCTCTGCGGCAGCATACTACAGCAGTAGCTCTGCACCAGCTGATTACTAAACACAAAGTGCAGGAACATTTTCCAGAGTAAATAGATCGGCAACAAAAACGACGCAATGTGTATCCACGCGTGTTTGAATTCGGCCAATGCCCCAGGGGTGTAGTAGACGAGTTGGTGGGGGATCTGGACTCGAATGTCTAGGTCGAAGGATCCTGTCGTCTGGGATGCTGTCTTAGCAGTCGGTGCGTAATGCCATATCGGCGGCGTCGTAGGAACAAAACTAACCGTCTCGTTTCTGGCAGCGTAAGATTCGAGAAGGGCAGCAGGCCGGAAGGGGCCGGAGAGGAGGTGGTTGTCGAAGGCGTAGTGGGAGGAATGGAGGTCGATGTCGGAGAGCGGATCGAAGTCGTAGCGGGTTACGGGCTCGGATGTGGATTTGAGGGCGTGCCGCTGGTTGAGGGAGAGGGTGCCGCGGAGGGTTAGGCCTGGGGAGAGATTAGGTGGGTGGGGTGGGAGGGATTTTATTTTGGTGATTTTGTTGGGAGGGGGGGAAGGAATGATTTGATTGTATGAGGGACGTCGAACATCAAATGTCATGATGATGTCATATAGAGATAGATCATGGATGATGGTGGTGATTGCTCCGTCATAAAAAACATAATGATACCCGTAGTTCCCACTCCCACAACCAATGATTCCAATCCCCCCCACACACACAACAATCACTTCACTCACTTCCCCCCACAACAAGCCCTTCAAATAAATCAATGATATCTCACCCGTCGCCCCAATCCCGCTCCAATCTCAATCACCCACGCCTTCAAAATCTCACCCGTCGCCCCAATCCCGCTCCAATCTCAATCACCCACGCCGATCACGCCTTCAACAATGATCTCACCCGTCGCCCCAATCCCGCTGCTCTCGTCCACGCCAATCACCCCCTTCATGGCCATCCGCACTTTGTCATCCAGTTCATAACTTAACGACCCCAGAAAAAGAACTCTCTTCGTAGGCGACGTGACGGGCATGGAGACCTTGATTGACAACTCATCTGGGAGACCGTCCACGTCGGAGTCGATTTCGGAATAGCTGGTGGTTGTTTGAATAGATAGCACAATTGAGTTTGTTACTGTGGGGGGGGTGAACTCATAGTTTCGGCCGTTGAAGGGAGGGGAGGGTGGCGGATGTGATATGTTCTTTTAGCTGACGTGATGTGTTTTTTTTGTGTGAGGGGAGAAATGATGTTTTTTTGTGTTCAGAGGACCACTTCGCTCTGTCAATGTCAAGTTAAGTTCCTCTCACCGCACGACCGGCACCTTGAGTATGTTGAGGTTTCTTTCTCTGAGCTCCGGGATCGAACTCCAGAATTCGGCCGATGAGTCCGAGTGGGTCGCCACGATCGTCTCATGTCGCAGCCGCACGCGCCTGGGGAACGGAAAGATATTAGTATTACAATAACGCAGATCAAAGTTGTATTAGACAACCACCGAATTGTCATTGACAACCGTATCCAATCGTATCCAATCTCGACGTTAGATTAGACTTAAACAGATACAACCACCGCAGCCTGTATCACTGTTACAACTTCCTCCTCTTACGGCTGCTCCCTATAATGGGCTTCCTTTATCCATAGGCCGCCCGACGCGTAGGCTGCGAATATCGGGAGTAAGACTAATGCGAATGCGCAGACTACCCAGATGCAGTACCTGTGAGATTGGGACGACCCAGATAGTGTACATGATAGGAGATTGGGACGAACCAGATGATGGGACGACCGAAATACAATACCTGTGATGATAGGAGATTGGGAAAACGGGGGCGCCACTTCCTTCAAACGTGCTAATGTCAGAGGATTATTATCACTTGCAGGCGATCTTCTGCGCATTCGAACTGTAGTCGATCGTGTAGGCGGGCGAATATTGGGAGTAAGACTAGGGCGAATGCGCAAACGACCCAGATGCAGTACCTATGAGATTGGGACGAACCAGATACAATACCTGTGACGATGGGAGATTGGGACGACCCGAATGGGGGTGGCAGGCGATGCGATACTCCACAAATTGAGTGTTCGAGAACGGTGAAGATTATTATCTACAGGTGTCAATGCCGGAAGATTAGTATTACTATTGGTAGACGATCTTCTGCGCATTCGAATCGTAGTCGATCATATGACGTAATAATTCATGCTTAAATAATAGTAGATCTGTAGTAAATCAACTTGTAGATGACGTAGTGATTTGATGTGTGCGACTCTTCTTACGCGCTCGACGCCCTTGGGGCGATGTAGACGCGTTCGTACGCCTGCCGAAAGACGATGACGTTTTGGAGGGGCCAGAGAGTCATGGTTTCTTCTGATCAACAACAGGACAACTTAACGGGATAAGGATCTGAATGTTGCGAGGTGATTCTCCCCGAATGATTCTTCTCACAAGAAGGTGTTTCGACCCATAACAGAAATGAACCTTTTTCCTGCGAGAGGACCTGTGCTGCTTTAAAACGAGTCACAGCGTTGTCCCTTAGAACGGTCGGTCGGGACTCTTTTTTTGGGTCGTCTCCTAAAAATGATGATTTTCCGCGGAATTCGCCTATAATCATACTGAATCGTAATACTAATACTAATAGTGATACCGCCGCGCACGATACCCATGAGAACTGTCCGCATGATTCACCTCTCGGATTGATTGGTCATCCTTGTCACACACTGCCAGTCACAGACTCACGACGGACTCACAGACACCTTCTCTTTTTCGATTGACCTGACCCCTCTGATTGACCTAACCCCATGGATTGCCATCAGACATTGCCAGTCCACGACTTAGGATGACAGCTGCAGAAAATTATAACATGGGAAGAGGGAAGACGGGTTTGGAGCCGGGAACACGAGGAACATACATTTTTGGCTGGGGACGTACATGTTTAGCTGGGAACGTAGATGAACCAGCTGATATTTTGACCAGACTGAGAAGTGCTTTCCGTGCTCATTCTTGTATCGTGGTTTGAAATCAGGGATTGATGTTCGTTTGAAATCAGGGGATGAAAATGCATTGATGACAGAGAGGGAGGGACCAACAAGACCATCCGAAAAGTCACTTAGGAGGGGGAAACAAAAGTGATGATGACCGATATAATAATCCGACAATGGTTTCCACAAATAGAAAATCATTGTGACGGAAAGACCAACGTATCATAATAATCTGTAAAGAAAAAGAAAGAATGTCGGGGCGTTTGTACATGTTTTTTGAGTTGCTGCCTCAGTTTCTGCCTCAGTTTCTGGGTGTAATAATCGGTAGAAATAATCTGTACAAATGACCTGTAAACAACAAAGAAATTCTAACAACACACACTGCACACTGCTGAGCTCCTTCCTATTATTATTACGAAGGAAAGGGAGACTGTCATCTCTGTCAGTCCGTTCTACTCTCTGCAGGGACTATCGCCTCGATCATATACATATCGTTTTCAATAACCATTGTCATCATCATCATCACCACCATGATCTCCAATCTCTTCAATTATCACACCACCATGATCTCCAATCTCTCTTCAACTACCACCACCACCTCCGCTCCCCAATCTCTTAAAGTTATCACTCTCATCACACTCATCTGATTTACCTCCCCGGCCGTCGCGGCCGATGTGTTGGGTTGGTATTACTGTTAGTGCTGGGATCGGGATTTGCATGTGGAGGGGACGAAGACGACGACGACGCACCCCCTGGCTGCAAGACTGCTAGTTGGGCCGTTTGCGCAGTGCCAACAGCAACACCCCCAGCAGCAACACCCACCGCCTGCGCCTCCCCCGCCTTCACCCTCGTCACATCAACAACCTGCACGTTTTTTTCGCCAAACGCCTCTTGTAATGCGCGCAAATATACCCTGTCATTGTCACTTCCGTCCATCTGCGGCACAGCAAAATGTATCTCATCGTACAGCTGGCAACACTTTGTCTCTTTCATCACCGCCGCAAACAACCTCGCCATTTCCTCTGTCGGACACCCGAACGCGCCGCAGCCCCACGCACCTAAGATTAGGACTTTGATGTCCGGGGGTCCTCCGGATGATGGAATCGTCGCCCCCGTCACGTTCATTTTCGGAATATAGAACATATTCTCGATCGCCTGTCTGAGGAGCGGTGGGTCCCACTTATCCACAACCCCAAACCTCAGATTCGGCGCCGCAGCCGCTACGAAGCTGCTGCAATAATATTCCCCATTCCCCCCCTCTCCACAATTCAGCATCCTATACCCCTCCCCTTCCCCGCCCCGTCGACACCACACATCCCTCGTGAACAGCATGTCGCAGTATTCGGAATCTTTTTTCGTCACGGGGCCGAAGGGATAACAATTGTTATCTCTACCACGAAAAAGGGAGGTGTAGTAGTTCGGAAATTGCCGACACAGGTCCTCTTCCTGCGCCTTGGAGCCGTGCGTGTAGCCGCCGCCGACGCTGGGTTTGGGGATTGGGGGTTTGGTTTTTGTGGAAAGGATGCGGGAAATTTTGCTTTTTTTTGTGGAAGTTTGGGAAATTTTGGAAGGAATGTTGGGAAGTGTGTGATAAATGTGTGAGAAGGATGGTTCTCTTCTAGTTTTTTGGGAACAGAAGCAATAGTTCTAGTTGTTCAATTCTGAAATTTGAATCACGATGGCCCACTGTTTTGCGAACAAATTTCTCAGAAGATTGAGATTCCTTACCTGGTCCCATTCGCATAATTGAGCGCACAGCACACCCTCCCCCTATACTTATTGAAGTACCATATTGCTTACCTCGTCCCATTCGCATAATTGAGCGCTGCGCACGGCACCCCTCTATACTTATTGAAGTACCATATTGCTTCGTCAGTGAAACTTCGCGAGAACGAAATGACGGGCGGGACCATCCCCTCCACCTTCGCTCGATTCTTCCTGATCACCTCCCTGCACTCAGCATTCGTGACCTTCTTCGTCACCGAAACCACGTTCCACGGCTGCGTTCTCGCGATTTCCTCCAGCGCTGGCTGGCGTAGTTTTTTTAGGTAATGTGGAGGTATCTCGTCCTTCATGAGGAAATGATAATTATGCGTCGCAACCTCCTTCCTCATCGCCTTCAGCTGGTTGTAGCACTGGCCAATGTGTGAGTTGCCTGAGTACCGCCTGTTGTGCACATCACCGTCGCCCGCCGCAGAAGAATTCTCTTGCTCCCGCTTTTTCATGTCGTCAATGACGGAATTTATGTCGAGAAAAACACGCGCAAACTTCTCGTGATCCCACAGGCCACCGGACTCGCGATCGTGGAACAGTGGTGTACTGCCTCCTGCACTGCGGTGTCCACCACCTCCGGCGGACCTGCGTCCACCACTGCCTCTGCCACCGTGGTGAGCATTATTCCCACCATTATTGTTGTTATTGTTCTCTCTTCCTCCTCCCCCGGCTGGTCTGCCATAATCATTATTGCCTCCCCGTCCACCTCCTCTGTCTCTCCTCTGATTGTCAGGAGCATTGTCAGACCCCCTTGCGCCGCCAACCATTGTCGGCACTGCCGGCAGCGGCGGCCCGGGACCCCTTCCAATCACACTGCTGCCGCTGGCTCCGCTGGTCACGCCACTGCTCAGCCCGCTACTCACCCCGCTGCTCACGCCGCCAGGCCCCCCGCTGCTGGCGATGGAACCTGGACCACCAAGTGTAGCTGTCGCTGGTGCTGCTACTGCAATGGTCGCGTTGGCTGCTGTCACATTCGATGCCAGCACCGCGTTTGAGGACTGCTGCTGCGCGGCAGCTGTCACGTTCGATGCCAGGACAGCGTGTTGGATGTTCGCGTGGAGTTGGATGGAAGGGTCGTTGGCTGGGTCGTAGAAGATGGCGTTGGCATTATGAGTGTTAGGAGGGGCGTTAGACATATTGCTAAGTCTAAGCAATAGTAGGGAGTCTTAAAGATTCAGAATGGAGATACGTGTGATGATTGATTCTGAAGAGAGGAAATGTTTAGTGGAAATACTAATAGCAATTCTGATACTAGTACCTCTGGACGATAGACACTTGCGTTTTTTGTCAAGAAAAATATTACAAATCATTCATCATACAATAGTGTCGAAGAGAGGAATACGACGTGCGTTTCAGTCTAGGAGAAATACTTGGGGTTTGCGATTTCGCGATCCAGTGATTCAATTGACTCTGAGGATGACACAATCAACACATTGTTGTCACCGACATACCTCAGACACTCACAACGTCTGCAAACCAAGACGTGCTTCATGTCACCAGCTGAAAATTATTGTGTGAGTCTTATAAAGATACGTTGTTGGTCTTAGAAACTGGAACTGAACCATTCGCATTACTATCGGTCGAACCGCGACCACGCGACCAAATTACACTTGACATTGTAGAAGAGATTTTCAAACGGAACTCACAAAATGTTGTGCGTGAAGACCTTCGCACATGGAGATCTTCGCACAACAAGACTTCCAATGCCCCAAGGGCGAAATCTGCAGATTCTCGAAAGAATTATATCGAAACGAAACATAACTGAGTGACAACTTGGAAACTCATGACCATTTCCACGAGAATAGAAAATTCTCACGCAACATCACCATCACCCCCGCGCCAACGACTGGACCTCTGCAGATGACCCGCACACTTGATTGCAACATTCGACAATGACCGCATGCGAAAACTGCGTCAATTTGACAACGACCGTTGACACGAAATGTGGGGGAAAGGGAAAGGGGGGGGGAAACAACCTAAATGCGGGAGTAACCGGGGTGTGGGGGAAACCGAAATGTTGACCGACTGACAACAAACCTTTTCATCTTAATTCCTTGTACAAGAAAACTGCTGTGTCCGATTTCTGCATCAAACGTTCTCATCGAGAGTGTTCTCAGTCTGCACGGGAGAGATTCTTCCTCCTCTCGCTGTACAGTGACAGTCTGCTCGAGAATGACATATTCTTGTTGGCCCTTCTAGGAAGCAATGACAGGCTTCCTTCCACCAGTCCCAACCATCAAACCAACCTGAAGAACCAATCATTTCCAGACGGAGAGAACCGACGAAACAACTGTGTGACGCGGACCTCGGTCGTGCAGTCGTCGCTGAGTGAGATCGCCTTTCAACACTGTCAGCGGGGCGGTGGGACGCGATGCGACTTCTCCTGAAAGACGCAAGGACGAAGAGAATCGCCTCAGATCTCTGAACTTGACGCCTGACGGCCCTGCAAGCGCCCCAGCCCGCCCAAATCCTTGTACGTGTTACAATTACGCTAACGCTAATAACTTCTTTTTCAATTCTGATACTCGGGAAAACTACGATGAACTTTGACCAGGCGAAATTGAAATCGTGTGCTCCCCCCAAGGACGAGATGCATTCGCGAACCACGCTGTGGCTCCTGAATACTCGATGATCCTGATACGACTCTCACCGACAACTCATGTCGTGATTGCGACTACGCTGCTCCTCCCCACACACTCACTAAACAATTATCATCCGGTCGAGTTCTGGAAAATGCGCCATGACAAATCCAAGGAGCTGTCAGACGGATCAGGCTGGATTTTTGGGGGAAGACTCGAGACAGCCTCAAAAAAAAACTGTTCTCTGCACACCGTGGCATGAATGTCACCGCAGCTGCCTCCGCCACCGCGGACCTCCTGCGAGATACAATTGTTGTTAGCGAGGCACGGGACACGACTCCTCCTGAGAGACCCAAGGACAAAGAGAATTGCCTCAGATCTCTGAACTTGGCGCCCGACAGCCCTGCAAACGCCCCAGTCCGCCCAAATCCTAAACCTTGTACGTATTAGTATTACTTTTACGCTCACGCTAATAACTTCTTGTTCAATTCTAATACTCGAGAAAACTACGATGAACTTTGACCAGGAGAAATTGAAATCGTGTGCTCCCCCCAAGGACGAGATGCATTCGCGAACCACGCTGTGGCTCCTCAATACTCGATGATCCTGAGACGACTCTCACCGACAACACATGTCATGATTGCGACTGCACCGCCTCCCCCTACACTATACAATTGTCATTTGGTCGAGTTCTGGAAAATTCGCCATGACAAATCCAAGGAGCTGTCAGACGGATGATGCTGGATCTCCGGTAGGAGACTCCAGACAGTATTGAAAAAAAAAACTATTGTCTGCAAACCGTCGCATAAATATCACCGCAGCTACCTCCTCCACCACGCACTCCTGAGACGCACGAATGTTGTCAGCGGGGCGACGGGACGCGGCTCCTCCTGAAAGGCGCAAGGACGAAGAGAATTGCCTCAGATCTCTCAACTTGACGCCTGACAGCCCCACAAACGCCCGTCCGCCCAAATCCTTGTACGTATAATTATTATCATTAGGCTAACGCTAAACGCTTGTTGTTCAATTCTAATGCTCGATAAAACTACGATTAACTTTGACCAGGAGAAACTGTGTGATCCTCCCAGGGATGCGATGCCCCCGCGAAACACGCTGTGACCCCTTAATGCTCGATGACCCTGATACGACTCTCACCGAGAACTCACGCCGTGATTGCGACTACACTGCGCCTCCCCCTACAAGAAACTAAACAATTGTCATTTGGTCGAATTCTGGGAAATGCGCCATGACAAGCCCAAGGAGCTGTCAGACGGATGCTGCTGGATCTCTGGGGGGGAGACTCCAGACAAGCTTGAAAAAACAACTGTTGTCTGCAAACCGCCGCATGAATATCGCCAGTAATACCTCCTGTACCACGGATATCCTGAGACAACCGGCAATACCTCCTGTAGCACGGATCTCCTGAGACAGACGAATGCTAGACAACCAACTCCATTAGTATTAGTTACTTACAGTATGATGATTTGAGATTAATTCACAGGCAACGACTCGGTTACCATGGGCCCGAAAATAGAGGGGACTATTTTACCACTGCCCTGGATGCTGAAAACGGAACTTTGATTGCTTCAATACATATGAGAATACAAGATTGTGCAACGTTTTTCGGATACGCGGAAGCTAAGATACAAAAAACGCTGCGGACCTTCTACAACACAGGTTTTTTGTCAAATACAAGCTAGATTCTTGATTGAACGCCTAGAATTCTAACCTGCATGCTATTCAGTCCTTAAGTTGCAACAACACATGACCTTGTTGATTGGACGCTTAGAAATCAGACCTGCATACCATTCAGTACTTGCAACAGCATGCAAAGTTGCCCCGCTCCTTAAAGAACAACCATAATCAAACCCCCTCAGTGATTCGACATCTTCTCTAACTATAGCAAGATTGCCGAGGAGAAAATGACTCGTGGTGTGATATGTGCCGTCGCAAGACGTGTGTGCCTTTGCAAGACAACAACCTGTGTTTCTGCCAATACGACAGCTACTTCTCAACATTGAGATACAACACAACAGCAATCGGCCGATGCGGATCTAATGCTCCTCTGGGTCTGGGACGAACGAAACTCGACATGCATTTTCGTGTTTTTGTGGGCACGCACCTTTTGTGCGCGCCTGACAAAGCAAATGCATTTCTCACGATGACCGTCCCCCCACGATGACCGACTCCCCACGATGACGCCCCAACCCGGACCCCCGAATCTTTTTCATTGGTCTTGGCCTTACCACATCGGACTGAATACAGAACAGTAATACAATGCTACATGCAAAAGTACAAAATGATTCGGGACGTGATGACTAAATGTCATTACGGAGTGCCTGAATTCAAGACAACATGCGAAATGCGATGCTCAAATTGACAGAGTCAGACCGACTGCTGCCACGGTTGGTGACCGATATAATTCTCTGCAAGTTTCGGACTAATCCTACGAAAGATCCGCTGTTCCAACAGTCAGATCTGGCGAAGCTGAAATATCTTGACAACAACACTTTGATCAAAGACGCTTTGATGACGCCCAACAAAGCGAACCTGAAATGCTGCGACGACAGATACAACCTCCAGCTCCTTTGGGAGATGCCGGATTCTTCATATAGTTGGAAACTATATCACGCAACACACCAACACCTCAGATTTGCGGAACAACGGAATTCTAATTGTGACATCTATTACCCATTGACATAACTTACATTTCAAAAAACAACTGGACTCACGTGACAATAGCTGGACCCATGGATAAAAGTTGGATCCATGGATAACAACGATACTCCTACCACAGTAATCATCCATGGATAACAGCTGTATACTACTACTACAGTCATTAATGCATGTTACACAAATCGACCACCTTGATGCTCATAACATTGCGGGTGACCCGCGCCACGAGATACAATGATTGCAAACCATAGAAAATTCATTGTTAAACAGTTGCACTAAACATTATCGACGGCACTCGTGATAGTACTGATGCAAATTTCAACTCATTAAACGGCTGCAACG
>Ga0099798_10248_pt1 | contig 18602 bp, 3 predicted proteins | sample Uncmet_Sort29A_1_FD_89870 | JGI IMG/M metagenome (GOLD analysis project Ga0099798, IMG submission 89870) | Marine eukaryotic communities from CALCOFI LINE 67, Pacific Ocean - CN13ID_Sort29A_1 | ecosystem: Environmental > Aquatic > Marine > Oceanic | place: Pacific Ocean: Monterey Bay | collected...
AATTGGTAATTTGGATAGTGCTATTCACCCGTCGATAGGAACTATTCACCCCTCTATAGGAACTCCAACAGGAATGAAAGTTACCACACTGGAGAGTGCTTTAGCGAGTACTGTAGCTACAACAAAACAGAGAGGTTTAGATTCTGCTAATCGTCACACTACTAGCTCTAGCGAGGAAAATACAGTACTACCAACTCCAGTGCCAGTAAGTTTAACTTCACCAGCTGTATCAAATACAAAAGTTACACAACAATCATCACAGCGGGCTACCGGTAAAAATAATAGTATCGGCAAGAAACCAAAGAGTCCCTCCCGAAGTCCCTCTGGAACTGATAGTAGTATCGGTGAAACACAAAATAATAGAGATACAGTGCTTAATACTGTAAGTCTAACTTCTACGAATACGAGGAGGTCAAGTCATAGTGGTAGCCCGAGTAGGAATCGAGGAATGTCATTTAGTTTTTCAAGTATGCAATCGTTATTTGATAATATGGGGGAGTTACTGCCGGAAAACAGTATTACAGGAGCATCTAGTAACAGTGCTCGAGCGAATTTTAGTAATACAGTCAAATCAGGTAGCAATGCCAATAGTATGAGTCCTGTTTTACCATCTTCACCTCCTACTCTCGTTAAAACGAATAGTTTCCCTGGTTCATTATCCAGTATTACTTCAGTCTCAGCACGGGTAGCGGAAATTAATGATGCCATCGACAGTGCTAGAGGCATAACATCTGGTCAAACTCAGACTGGTAGTAGCGGTAAAACTACTTCTTCGAGTTTAGTCCAGCAGATGGCAAAATCACCACAGTCAGCTAATTTAAGAAGTCCGAAAGGGAATACTAGCAGTGGTAGTACTGAAAAAAGTAAACGTAAAAGTAGTCCAGTGCGTAATGGTACTGGTGTTTCAAGTGTGCCAGGTGCTCGTGGAAAGGGCACTGCTGGTAGTACTAACGTAAAACAATCTCCTTTATCAATTCCTATACAGGGTAGCAGTCAAAGTAGTCCTTTAAACACTAGTAGATCTGAAAATGTAGTGGTACAGGCAAAATCAAAAAGCAGATCTGAAGCAGTATCAGCAGTTATTGATAAAATAAATGATGGTTATTCCGGTAACAGTCAGGGTAGAGGTGGTATTAGTAATGGTGCATCAAGTAGTAATGTGCCCTTACGTAAAAATAACAGTAACAACAGCCTGAATGCTAAATTGAAAAATAGGAATACTAGTAGCAGTAGTAGCGTTAAAGAAGTAGAAGACTATGGTGTAAAAATAGAAATACCGGTAGCCAACGAAGATAAAGATATTCATGATCAATCTGCTATAACACCTGAAATAGAAAGAATATGCAGGGATAGTACCAGACTGGAAAATAATCAGCAAGATGAAGAAGTTCTAGCCATCTGTACTAGTTTAGGACAGACACATATTTCTGGTAGTCCTCCTGTAGTGTTTCAGGATGGTTCAATTTCAGGGGTGGTTGTACAATCAAAAGAGCAACATCGTTACGATAGATTACGAGAATACGAGCGGTTTTCCCGTTTTTATGATAACGTAAATTCAATGCAAAGACCTCCTGAGAGTGCTAATCCGATACATCATACAATTTCAAAGGCTACAATACGTGATCCCAGTGTTAGTAGTGATTGCGGGACTAGTGGATGTCGATCAACGGGTAGTTTCAGTGGTAGTAGGTCGTTGTCACCAGGGGCAGCGGCTGGTAATCGGTCACGCTCCCCCAGTGGTTTCGTTATGCGATTCGATGAAGTAGCTAGGGATGTTAATTTTGGACTAGCATTGGAAACAATACAAAACAATAATGAGCAGAATCCTAATCCAATGGCAAGTAGACATGATCAAAATTTAGTTGCGGATACCATTCGTGGTTACGGTAATACAGCAGCTTATAGTAGTGGTGCGCGTAGTTGTCCATATCCTACATTAATACGTTCTTACAGTCCTAATCAACCTAATATACCAAGTCATTTACCTCCGTATCCCGCCCTAGAATCTGTTCCTGAAACCATGTTAAATATAACTGGTATCAGTAGCTGTGAAAATAGTCCTAATCGTAGAAACGATAATTACAAACACCATAGAAATCACAGTGATCCTCAGAATTTCAGCACTAGTAGTGGTGGTCTCAGGCTACCTGTAGCAGTACCTCCAAGTTCTTGTCATTCATTATCAGATGGTTTTTCGAGTAGTCAAGATAATCATAGTACCGTAACTAGGAGTGAAGCAGCATGGACACCTGTTAGTAAAATTAGCCAGGAAGGGGGAAATATGGATTTTAATTTGGGAAAACAGGGTTGTGTACAAGAGCAGAATTCTAAATTTAAGAATTGGAATGTAGTGGGGAATATGGATCAATACCTGAGGCAAGTAGTTGCTAGTGCCGAGGAAGCTCGTAAAAGGAAACCTGATTCAAATGAAAAAAGTCAACAACCAATGGCAAATAATCAATCTCATAGACGTAGTAATCACCTTAGTAGCGAAGATCCTCTGGACGCTCAATCTCTAGCATCACGATTTCGAAATTTATCATTAGAGATAAATATAAATGAGACTGAGAATACGGTTACTAATGCCAATGCTGCTACCAGTAGTAGTCTCTATCAAGGCTATCCAGTATCAGGGTTAGATTCAAGATCCTGTTCGAGATCAAATTCTAAAAACTATCTTAAATCTCCCGGCGCTTGCAGTAGTGGTTTAAGTATTGCGTGTAGCGTAGCCTCGTCGCAGATACCTGGATCTTCGAGGTATAATACTGATTCACTAGATATAGAAATCCCCAATTCACCGGATAGCCAGTGTCTTGGTGAAACTGAATTGTTGAATACAAGCTCATCTGCTCAGCATCCCAGAACGTTTGAAATCCCCACTGAATCCTGTAGAAGTTTTGAAATACCATGCAGGGAGATTGATTTACAACAGCTTCAAGGTCAGATAAATAGCAGACATATTGATGCCGCTGCTCAAGAAACGCTTCAAATATTGAACAATTTAAAGTGGTCTAGTGCTAATACTATAGAAGGTGCGAATCGGAATGTACGGGTATTGGAAAATTTGGATTCATCTTTTCTAGATATCCCTAGAGACGCCATCAATGCACACAGGGAGAGTCTGAGAGCTGAGAAATATAAGAAGATGATAAGCAAGCTTAATGGTAGGACTGCTGATACCAGCTATATTGATCATAGTTATGGTAGTAAGGCAGGCTCAGCAGCTGCGGCTATCAATAAGCCTAGTACTAGCAGTAGCAGTAGTAGTAAGCATATAACAATTTCAGCAAAAAGTATTTCAAATTCAGTCACTTGTAACGGTAAATCAAGCCCTATGGTGCCCGCAATTTCAGGAATGCAGGATATGCTAGAGAGAAATAGCTCACAACAAAGTCTCAGTCCGGAATATGAGTATCAGATTCAAGAATCTACTCAAGGACCACAAAATTTTCAATCGCAGGCAGTCCAAGTAGAAGTTGCGGATTATACTGCAGATTATACCGCTCCTAAAACTACTAAGAAACTTCTTACAGTACCGGTAAATATAGATCATGGACTAGATCCTCTCACTCCTACCACTCCTGATTTCGGCCCACATAGGAGCGGTAAAATGTCTCATAACAATACTGCTATTAATATGACAACATGTCCTGATTTCGGTCCAAATAGGAGCGGTAAAATGTCCCATAACAGTACTGCAATGAATATGACAACATTTAATAATGAATTTCGTGGACGTACAGAAAGTGCTATTAGTAATAATTCATGCTTCTCTGTGGGAGTGCCAATGGTAAATATCGGCCTGCCGGTATACAATCAAACTCTTTCTACTATTAAAACTGATGATCAATCTTCCAGTACTGGTACAATGACACCACGTACGAATTATAATCACAGTAGTAGTTATGGTCAAATTTCACATAATCACGGCACTGCTACTGGCGCTGGAAACAGTGGGAATGCTATTAAGGGTTCTCCTCCACCTCCTATAGTTACCGTTTTGAATATACCGGCAGGCCCGAGTTGTTATACTCATAATACTGATACCAGTAGTAGAGGGCCAGGCTCTGTAGGTACACTAACACCTGTTTCACCTCGGTTACCGGCTGCAGGAGATGGGTTATTAACTTCATCAGGAGCAGCTACAAACACAATCGATAGTTTAGCCGGTAGTACTACCACAATTGCACCTAATGAATTAACACCTAGAGTAGACAGTAGAGTAGTGCCGGTAGAGAAAGAAGAAAATACAATCGAAACTGTAGAAAGAAATACAGGCGGAAGAAAAGTTTTGCCATTAGCATCAAGTTTGAGACATGGTGCTACTAGTAGTTCAACTAGAGAATTATGTCCTATACCACCGCTACAAGTTGTAACACCATTACAAATAGTGCAACCACTACTGCCTAATCGTACGAATTTACGAAAAGAGAAATTTGAAACTGAACCAGCGGCGTCTGGTAGCAGTAGTAGGAGATGCTCAAGGGAAATTATAGCAGCAGTACCGCCAACTGAATTTACACAGCAAGCAACTGTTACAAATATATTTGATCAAGATAAACAAAACATGGACAGATCTTTATACCCCCACCTCGTTCCAAATTCAGTTACAATGTTTAATTCCAATGAGGTAGATTTAAATATTTTCGGTATAGGAATTTCGATAAAAGGATCACTTTCTAGTCCTGTTCCTCACTCTACAGGCCCTAAAATGTATCCCAACTATGTACCAAGAAAATCAAGACAATCAGGGGTATTAGAAGAATCAGATTCTAAACAATGTACTAATAGTGATACAGTTGCAATACCATATGAATCTATACCAATTCCAGTAGAGCGAGTACAAAGTAAGGATACTGAAATCCAAAGTAGTGTTAGTCAACAGGGTACTAGGGTACCTAGTAATGAAAATTATAGCCATGAAAATTATGGAGTAGAAACTGAGAGAGGTGCCAGTATGGATATCGAGAGTAAAAGCACAATAGATTATTTTCATACGCAAAATAGTGGTAGAAGCAGTGTTGCAAATTTAACAATTGGTACAAATCCTAGTTTAAGTAGAGTCTCAAGTGGTAATACGGGTAATGTAGTGCTTAGTAGAGTTTCAAGTGGTAACAGTCGAAAGCAAGTGGATGATGAGGTAGTAGCAGAAATTGTTACTTCTATACGGGAAGCTGCAAAACTGGATTCCCCTCATTCAGAAGATTATCGATTACCATCAATGATTATGTTGCAGCCTGCTCCAGCAGTACCAAGTTATTTAAGTAAGGCAATGCCCAAAAGAATTGCTGAACCGTCAATGAAATGGACTATACCTAATGATAACAACCAGAAAGATATATCATTCACTCGAAGTAAGGGAAATACTGGGGAAAAAATAAATCCTAGTTACTCTGCTAATCCCTTAGCTGTTTCAAAAATCAAAGTTGTACCGCCTAAGGAAGGTCAATCTAGAGACAGTGGTGGCAGTGCTAGATCAGGATCAAAAGATCTACCAGCATTGCCAAAACCCAGAAACTATGCTGGTACGAATTTGAAATCACCACGAACCACTACGCCGCCTAGATCACCACTTAGTGTTAATTCAAGTCTTGGTACTCCTGTTATCGCTGGAGTTAGTGGCTTAAAAGGGCACTATTCTAATGTGCATGCAAATTCTGTGACTAGTCAGAATAGTTTAACTCGTACCAATAGCAGAGAATCAGTGAGGTTAACAAGTAGGGAATCACCCCCAAGAAGAGGCTCCTCGGGGCGACCAAACAGCAAGGATAAACACTCTAGCCCATTATTACAAGATAGAATACTATCTTTTAAGGACAGAAATTTATCAAATAGCAGAAATTTACCAGTTGGAAATACCGGTTTGAATAGCAATATTGTTATGAGCCCCACTTCAACATCTACTTTTAGTGAGGATCAGAGTAGTGCCGTTACAAACTCTCCACTCATGAAGAAAATGGGTAGCAAGGAATCTCTTCAGGCTCTGGATAAAATAAAACGAGGAAAGGAGGATATTAGTTCTGCATGTAAGTCTAAAATTAGTAACTGTAATCAATCTCAAGCATCATCACCTGATTCACTACCGTTGTCAGCACCTATTCAGGTAACTGATGTAGAACATTTCAATTTATCAGCTCCCACAGAGCATATAGTCCTTGGTAGCCCACCAATTTTATCAAGTCCAGCTCCTAGTAGCATCCTAGATTCTCCTCGTACAGGTGAGTTACGTAGTTTAAGTCAAGAACGGTATAATCGGGCGTTAAATAGAAGTTCAAACAACGGTGAAAATGCAGGATCAAGTAGTAATGTAGATGAAAGTCAGCATCTAGCTCAACAACTACAAAATCATCAAGAAATGTTACGGTCCCGGTCCGCGTCACCAATATTAGTGTCTCGGCCCAACAGCAGTAGTCCAAAATTGTCACAGTTTCGTGCCTTATCGAGACAAGAAGGTCAAATCAACACTAACCTACTGAGTCCTCCAATTGCTACAAGGTCACCATTATCTCAATGTCGGTCATCTCCCCGCATTCCACCCTATACAGGAGCGACATCTTCTAAAATATATCCAGTAAATAAATTAGATTCAGACCGTTCTAACCCTGACCGTCGTATTTGTACCTCTAAAGGATCTATTACATGTGAAATCTCATCAGAAAGGAGGGATTCTGCTGTTTCTACTCATGCTAATTCTGAAGTACAAAATTGTTCAGATTTAAATTATAGTATAGCACATGCTACAGCTACTATTTCACAACGTTCATCGCCTGGTACAGGTCCGTCTTCTCCGCCTGAGGGTATGTCGGAATGCCCACATTCTCAGCGCTCGTCGCCCGGTATCGGTCCGAGTATATTCAATTTCCCATCAGACCAGAGTGATGAAATAAATAACTTACCTGAGGGAATTACTAATACATCACCATCACCAACTAAATTTAATTCAGCCGAAGATTCAGAAGTTATAGAACAGTACAATCGTGATCTACCTGAAGTAGACCCGGAATTTGAATTGATAATAAATGTTAATGGTTCAGAGGCCGCGGGAGGAGCAGTACCTGGTAGTAGTTTTAACAACCAGAGAGATGAAGCTGCAGCACAGAGAAACACCGTTACCGGCGTTACTCCTAGTAGAAGGAAATTATGGAGAGAAACACAGTCCGCTTACATGATAAATAGTACAAGTAGCAGTAGTAGACATGCAGTAATACAAAACCAACAATTTCAGGGTGATGATGCTGCTGGTGTTAATTTCAATTCTACTAATCCTGCTATTATCGTAACTGATATGGGAAATGGTAACCGTACAGCAGATCCTGTGGGTGCTCCTAAAACTCCTTCTTCTGTAAATAACAGTAGCCATACTCCACCGCTGCCACCAGGTAGCCCTAGGCCGGGAATTCATATAGGTTTACAAAATCGTCCAGTATCCCTAAATTCCTCCATCTTATCATCTAGATCTCTTGGTCTCGGTAATGGTTTCAGCCCAGCAAACGCCGAAAATGTAGCACGAGGAACTGAAGGAAATTATTCAAGACCGAATTCACGGTCGTCTTCTAACAATAATTTATTAGTGCAAGATCAGATTCATTTAGTACCTGTTGCAGATCGTTCCTCCAGGTCACCTCCGCGTAGCAGTGGTAACGGATCAAATAGAAATTCAGACGCCGAGAGGGATTCAGATGAAAACAGACTTAGTAACGTAGATCCAGTACCACCATTTGCAGCTGCAGCGAGAAATTTTAGTTCTGAGGCTAGTCTAAACCGACAAGCGCAGGAAATACTAACAAAAATAGAACGGTGTAGCGAAAAAGTAGATAAAGTTTTGAATAGTCAAACTGTTTTAACTAATCAAGAAGTTAATGCTGTTGCTACTGGTCATACTGGTGAAGAATCGTTTTTAACAGAATCAAATGACAGTCTAGGCTTACCTGCAGCGAATATTACAGGACATCCAGAAGCTAGGCTGCTGGGAAAGAGAAAATCTAGAGCAGTAGGAACTGTTGTTACTACTGATATTAGTAAAAATCACCAACAAGACTCAGAACGCCGAGAGTATGATAACTTAGTACTAGAACCGTTACCAATACCTTCAAATAGAGTTGATAGTAGTATGGATAGAGCCAACTCAAGTAATATTTTTGCATCAGAGGCAGGATTGGATTCACTGGAAAATTCTCTACAAAATGCCTCAAAAGTAGTGCAGAATTCACAAGATCGGGCATCTGCGACATTACAGAATTTGAAGTCGAATTTTCCAAAAACACCGGCTCCTACGAGCTATCAGAGTGGTGCACGAACTGATGCTGCATCTATTACTGCTTACACAGGCGGCAATGGTGATTCTCACTCAGTCTCGCCAGGCGGATATTCCAGTGAACATTCACCCTTAGGCTCTAATATTGAATATACATCTGAAAATCAGGGCAGCTTCCATAGTCACTCAACTCTATCTTCTGAATCTCCGAATAATAACGGTGCTGTAGAGGGGGAAAATCGTTTTTCAAAATCCAATAAAAAACAAGGCCCTGCTAGAGTAGGTAGGTTGAGAGAGATGATGTATAGACAGGAAACTAAATCAGCTGGTACAAATACAAGTCACAGTGATGTGGAAATATTAGAATCTGATATGCAAAGGGAGGATATGCAATTTGGTGAAAATAATGGAATTTATAATGGAAGTATGACTTATCGTAATGGTACTAGAAATGGAAGTGGGGGTTCAGCTAGAAATAGGGGTAGGCAGGAATATCAAGAAATTCAGAATCAAGAAAACAACGATGGTAGAGCAGATAATGGCAACCGTACTATTAACTTAGATAACTATACAAACCATGAAAAAGCAGATAATAGTAGGTCACCTGGGCCATTACGATTTTTTGTAAATTTGAATAATGTACAACAAAATCGTATGCGGGGATGGACTATGGACCGGTCTATGAGTTACTTCGTGAAAGATGAACCGATGCAGATTGGGTGTACTGGTAGTAGCAGTAGCTCGAGTACTAAAGTAGCAAATAAAAAAGAGAGCATTCAGTCTGAGTCTCATCACATTGAACAAGAAGTAACTTCTCCTACTGAAAATCCTAATCACGATTCTAGTCCTAGTTTGAATCCTCAAGATTCTAGTCCTAGTTTATCACCTGCCAGTTCATCATTCCGTCGTAGTCATGCCAGAAGTCGTAGTTATGGTGATACACCAAGCGTAAATTTTCATAGTAGTGTTGAACTTGGCGATAATGGAACCGGTACTAATAACGGTAGTAATACCGGTAATAGTAGCCCTGGTCATAAAAGAAGTAATAGTTACCATAATGGTAGTGGAGGAATCACTACTAGGTGTAGAAGATCAGGTAGTAATGGTAGAACCAGGACTAGCTCTAGTTTTAGTGCTGGGTCGGCACATTTTAGACCTACTAACGGTGTAGAGAATATTGATGTCATTGATAATCCTTGTGGTTATACGAGTTTTCACGATGTTGAGCACAATGGATTACCGGGGGTAAGCGGAAAAAGTATTGATGGGGATGGTGTAGTGGTGAGAAAAATATCACTGGGTGGTATGGGCCTGGCGTTAACTGATGAGCTTGCAGCTTCTGAAACCGCAAATAGCGAATTAACTACCCTAAAAACTGTTATGAAGGAATTACAAGTTCTTATTGCAGCTGAAAAACAGGTACAATTTCTTGAAAATGGTTCAGATGCTGCTGCTGGAATTGACACTTCACCGAGGGATAAAGCATCAACTTCTCCATTTTTACGGTTATATGATATCACTTTTCCGACTACAACTGCAATTAGACAATGTTATAATTCAAGAAGATTAAGTCCTACACCTAACAGTTGTCATCACAATGTAAATCGATGTATAAGTCCTATTTCTGACATTTATTCACCAATTCCATCTTCATTAGCAAATTCTGAAGAAAATAATTTTAGAAATTACTCTGAATCTCGTCCTGGTAGTAGTTTGAGTTTTAGCTCTACACATACAGCAGCAACCGGGTTTTCGATGTCGCATGCAGCAGAGAGGAGTACAATGTCCCCTGAGGCCGACAGATCGCCTGAACCTGAAATGCAGCAAGTGGTAAGAAGTAGATCAACTAATACATCGCCTGAGAATGTTATTACATCGCCTGATAGTGGGGTATTTTCACCACCTCCGATGTCAGAACCAACATCACCTGCAGATTTAATGAAAGTACTTAGGCCTGTTAGACCTGATTTGATAGGAGTACAACAAAATATGGCAGCACAACAAAATCAAAATCTAGATAGATTCAACAAGAATCAAATTTATACATTCAATGATTACAGTCCACAGCCGCCTAATGATGTTGAGCCTGAAGATGTTGTCAGACTAAATAATGAATTTAACAATCAAGTAGGAAGTTCTTCTAATCACGGTGCTACTGCTTCAATGCAAAATCAGAGTTATAATGGTATTCCCCGTCCAGCTTCAGATTCAAATTTATCAGGTATGGATCGTAATTCATTGAATATGGAGCGATTAATCACTCCTTTGACACCCCTTGGTAGCCTCACCGCCAGTTTAGGCGGTACATTAAATAGCGCAATTAATGGTAATTTAAATTTGAGTTTCCCGCCTAGTGGAGAAGGGTCAATGGGTCTAACATCGGTTGCGAGTGGTAACAGTAATATAATTGGAAATACAGCCTCAGGCTCAGGTATGTTGAGCTATTCAAATTCCGCCACAAGTTTAAATACTCTAGGCACAGGGCCATCGCCTGTGCCAATTATTAGAACTAGGTCAGCAGGCTCACCTCCACCAATGGTAGCAACACAGCAGATTACGGGTAGTAATCGGTTGTTATCTAGACCTACTGCCCTAAAAATAGATGGACCAGGTTCTAGTAGTAATGGTAACAATCGAGTGCGAAATTTAAATTCTTCATCCCATGCTGAAAATTTTGATACAAATGCTAATCAGCAGTTACAGTATGAGCATCAATGTAATATAGAGGGTAATGAAATTTGGTTAGTACAACAGCGTAGTCATGATTTTTCACTAAAAGATATATTAGATATGTCAGTAAAGCAGGAAACAAAATCAGGTGAATTTCTGAAATCTCTACAGCTACAAGAAAATCAAAAATCAAATTTAGAAAAACCATCCAATACTATAACAGTTGATGATATTATAGGTACTGTGAATGTTGAATTTCCTCTAAATGATTCCGTAGTTATCGGTCGTATTAACAGACTAAACAAGATTATGTTACAACAATCCCTTATTCAAGATGTTTTTACCGCAGTTGGTATTAAGAAAGTAATGTATAGTTTATTGTTAGGGCTGCGGTTTCTACATGAAGAATTAGAAATACCCCATGGTAGTGTACGACCTGAAAATGTTATAATAGATACCAATGGCGAATTCTCACTGACACCGGGTGTAGATTCAGTTTTTGTTCCTCAAAAAAACAGTAACTCGGTGAAAAAATCAGATTCATTAGCAGAGAAGGAAAAATCAGAAACTAGTGGGAAGGATCATAAAAACCTTTATATCGCTCCTGAATTACTAACTGGGAATCCAAACGAGGAGTTAGAATCACCTGATAATGATTCTATGTCTGGTGATATATGGAGCTTAGGATTGATATTTTATGAATTATTATTTATATTCTCTCAAGTACTACAATTAGAACTACCTATACCTAGTGGTGATGAAGAAGAAATTCAAAAGAATTTGATGTTACATGTAACTAATACTCCTGAAATAATTTCAGTAACTAATGTTATTCCATCTCTTATACAAGAATTAGTGCTAGAAGACATTAGGTTTACCGATGATGCTTTTCCTGATCCTCTTTCTTATTCTTCCCCTGTTACACTCTACCATATCCCATTATTTGATCGAGAAAAGAGATTAGCAGTTTCTCGTCCTGTCTGCACACAAAATTTTCCATTTGCTGTACCAACCGCAATATTACATAAAACTTACGGTATTCAGGGCTTGAATCCAGTATCAGTTGTATCTGCTACTCAGCATGGTGAAGTATTCAATAAATGTAGTAATATGTCAACATTACAGTTGCAGGAGATACCGAAAAAATGTACAGTATTAGAAAGTACAATGTACATGTTGGCGATGAGAGCGGTGGAAAAATATGGAAACAATGATACTGCTCCATTTGTAAACGGAGCGGGTACAGGGTCAAGTAGCAGTAGTAGCACTGTTATAAATACAATTACAGATCCAGTAAATAGATTTAGCAGCGATAGTAATTCAGATTCTCATCCTATTAGTAACAATTTTGTAGCTTTCAGTATGGATTTACTACTGCAAATGCTAGATAAGAGGCCAGAAAAGCGACCAAATGTAAATCAAATTTTAAATCATTCATTTTTCAAAGAAATACATAGACCAGGAAAAGAATGGAAGGGGAGACAAAAAATAGTAAATAATGACAGTCAGAGTCTACAGAAAAAAGGTAGAAGTAGAAGTAAGGAAGTAATGGAAACTTATATACAAAACAATAAAAAAACACTAGCGAAATTTGCTAAAACACAAGATCCAAATTATACTGATTTCAATGATATACGTACAGTTAACAGTGGTAGTAATGTTTATAGATCATCATCCCGCTATTCATCTAGAAATAAATCAAAAGATAGCAATACGATCCCCTATACAGTTCTTGAAAATGAGGAAAACAATATTGAATTAATGAACTCAGAATCAAATATTATGCAATCAAATACTGAGGTGGGAGCTAGTACTGCAACTGGCAATGGTGATGTTAATTACCATAATGTTCAAGGTGGTATAACATCAAATCAGGAGCAGCTACTAAGCGCAAAATATAAAATATTTGATCTAATTAAAGATTATCACAAGCTGATTGGAAAAACAGGAAATTATGATATGTAAAAACATATCATGAATCATGATGAAATTAAATTGTTACCATATTTTACCATTAAAGAATATAGAAAAACCTACAATTACTTACCGTTATTTAAATTTTACCGTTAAAGAATATAGAAAACAAAATTTGCTACCGTAGTTAAAATTTTACCGTTAAAGAATATAGAAAAACAATCCATACATAGAAAATCTAAAATTAAATTACCATCGACAGTAAGAAGTTACATACATAGAAAATCTAAAATTAAATTACCATCGTCAGTTAAAGAAATTAAATTTCCGGCCATTGCCGAGGCACTCTCAAAGTTATAGGCGTGCTTGAATTATAAAGTACAGTATTTAACAGTATTATACTATATAAATAAGAAGTTACAAGCCCATTAAATTTAATAAATTTAATTTTCATGTCCATACTAGAACTCAAAGTAATATCGTTAAAAATATTGTATTACTATATGTACTAATCATGTCATGAATCCATTTTCCGGTTACTGTCTTTAGACATGTATACCATCAGCTATATACCATATTGGTGTAGTTACAATGGGTTTGTAGGTTATTCCAGTAAAAGTTATGGTCAGTTATATCTGATTCTCATCTTTTTTGTGAATCTGATATTGCTACAAGAGGCCAGTACAGTACTTAATTACTTATTTTGTGTAAGATATTAAACATATTTTTAAATGAAACTCCTTTAAAGAGTTAAATGTAGTAGTACTACAAAAGATTTTATCTAGTGTGTATTATTGCATATATATATTGCTAAAAAATATTCAGATACATATTGTATATGTGGGTACCTGCATTTAAAACCATAATTATTTTCAATAAAGTTACTCGATTGAGTAAGTGAAAAATCATCCATAACCATAATTAAGATTTAGCTAAAACGTTACCTTAGTAACGATATAAAATCATCCTAGTCAGTGACAGTCATATCTTGCTGCAAATTATAATACTAGCCTAGATACGAATCTGTTTTTATAAATGTTACTTACCGTTTTGATGATGCGATTTTTCATATTTTGTTCGTGATACAAGCATTATTAATCATGAGGTTGAGTTTATAGCATAAAATCTTAAGCATTCTGATAATAACATGATAAGAATACCTAATCCTTTATCCTGTTTTCAATAATATCTCAATTCAAGACAACCTAGTGAAAAATTATCAAGTTGCATCATGTTTATCATTTAATATTTATCAAATCCTAGTGTACATTTTTTTTGTTTATGGGATACAGCTGTATTTCTTACTTTATAGAAGCCCCTTAGTGGGGTTTCTAATTAGGATTTTTGATATTTAGTACTAATAACAGTTATGTTTTGTACCTAACTACTAACAGAATTTCAATTACAATTATTTTAATACTAAAGTCTAATTTAATTTTTATTTGCAAAAAAATGGTAGTTCGATCCCTATTTTTCTCTTTGCTTGCACAGCATGCTGTTAGAGGTCTTTTACGGTCAGAAAGATTTCCTGGTGAATTCAGGCTGCTACACGGTGAGGATCCAGATTTTTTCGATGATTTCGATAATGAAGAGGATGAAAGGTCTAGTAAATCTCATCAATTCGAAATTAACTCCGGTGGTGAAGTAAGTAATTATATTGCTGGTATAAAACCTAAATATAATGCTAGAATGGCCAATATGAGAGATCCTAGGGTAGCTGAACCTTTTTCATTTACAGATCTAATACAAGAAGGTAACCCACCATCTTCAAGTTTTATACAGGTTCAGGAAGGTAGTAGTGCCGGTATTTCAAGCTCTTTCCGCCCAGGTGACGTTATTCAGAATTTCGAAGGTGGAATTGTTTCTAATGAATTAAAGTCTTCTATCGTAAATAACGGCTTAGAAGGAGCAGTTTCTGCTGCAATGGGTGCTCGTATTGCTGAAGCCGATACAACAACTAGTGAAATTTCTGATATTCCATCTTCTCCTACGACTCAAATTATAGAAGAAACAAGAAGATTAAAAGATGGATTTAAAGATGGTAATGCTGATTTTAATAAATCTATATTTATACCACAAAATGATCATAGTGATGTTATTGATACTGCAATACACCCATGGGGAGCACCACCAAGTGATTTTATGCCGTTGAGTGAAGTTAAGAAAGATTATGGGAAACCACCAAGTGATTTTATGCCACTGGGTAAAACGGCGGTAGAACCGAAAGTAGCGGGAAAAACTAGTATTGTAGAAGAAAGTAATTTAGCCTTGGGTAATTCATCTTTAAATCCAACAATAGCTGCAGTAAATCCTTTTAGTGCTGCTCAGGCTGCGGCTGCTACTACTCAAGCTGCTGCTGCTACTAATTTACAAGCCTCTCCAAGCGGCAACCATGGCCCAACTCCAAGTGTAGTAGTACAAGATACTAATGTTCTTAGTCAAACTGCTAATACAGTTACTTCTGAATTTCAATCTGAATCTACTCATAGTGGCTTTGAAATTCCTCCTTTAGAGCCTTTATCAGCAAGTGCATCATCAGCTAGTAGTGCTTCAAATTTAGAATTAAAGGCAGATAGTAATACTGAAATTTCTGAAAAAGTTTCTACTGCAGCTGCTGGTAAAAAAACAATTCAAACTCCTGTTTTAAATTTGCCACATATTGAGGACTTACCTAATATTCCCACCCACAATGTCCAGCAGTGCAATATGCTAGCAAATGTTTTAAATTATAAAGCATATGAATGGAATTTTTTATTGAAAACATGTAAATTACTACTAGAAATTAGAGATAATGGGGGTATAGTTCTGCCTGAGGCTGTTTCATTACTTGAAAGTTCAAAAACAGGGCTAGATTCTGATTCTTCTAAAGAGAAAATTGATTCTTCCACTACTACTATTTATGGTGAATTATGGGATGTAGGTGATGAAGATCCGTGTGTGAGGGCTTCTGGGTATGTGTTTAACCCCTATGAAGAACTTATCTCTCTTGACCCCGAAAATCCTACTCTCAAGACCGCTAGTATCGAAGTTGAATCAGAACATGGTGAATTAACATCACTAACTACAGCTAATCAATGTGCTAATGCTTGTTATGCAAAACAGCCTAATAGGGAGGAAGCTATGGCTAGTGCTAATGAACATGATACCCTTGCTATTCAACAAGGTACTATGATGATTTCTTCTAAGATATGTAAAAGTTGGACATTCTTTACAGAAAGAAATGAATGCAAACATTGGGTAGTTAGTGGATATGATGCTGGTGGGGAAGGAACAAGTGAAAGATATGGATTATATCAGGCGGAGGGTTTTGAATATGCAAGTAGAAAATGTAATGATCCAAGGAATTTGAATGAAGTAGAAGAAGGAAATGACGATGCTGAAGACGATGCTGAGGGAAATCCAATCACGCTTGCTGGGGAGGCTGCATCAGGAGCTGGTAAGGCTGCATCAGGAGCTGATAAGGCTCCATCATCGGGTGCAGAACTTGCATTGACAGAAGTAGCCCCTGGTAAACCAGGTAATCGTAAAGTTACAAATATCTCATTACCTCATGGAGTCACATCTATAGATCATTGTGGTTATTTATGTGAAGGCTGGAAAAAATGTAAAGCTTATACAGTTAGTAATTATCAAGATGGGATGTGGGACTGTGAATTATTAGGAAAAAAAATAAGAAGAAATGGAAATAAAGGGAATGGAAAAGGTGGAAAGCCTAAGGGAGGTGCAAAAAAGGGTGGAACAGGTGCAGGGAAGGGTAAAGGAAAAGGTGCTGCTGCCGCTGGTGCAAAACCAGGAGGAGCGGCTGAACCAGGAGGAGCGGCTGAACCAGGAGCAGCAGCTGCTGATACAGATGCCGCCGCTCATGCTGAAGCTGCTGCAGATAAAGCATTTGCTGCTGCTATTAAGGCTGGTACAGCCGCTACTCATGCTGAAGCTGCTGCTTCACGAGCTAGACAAGTTATAGATGCTGGTGCTAAAGGAGAAGTAAAAGGAGAAGCAAAACCTAAAGTAGAAGCAAAACCTAAAGTAGAAGCAGAACCTAAAGGGGAAACAGAACCTAAAGGAGAAACAGAACCTAAAGGAGAAGCAGAACCTAAAGTAGAAGCAGAACCTAAAGGAGAAGCAGGAGCTAAAGGAGAAGCAGGAGCTACAGGAGAAGCAGAAGCTACAGGAGAAGCAGGAGCTACAGGAGAAGAAGCACAAGCACTATCATCAGAGAAAGCTGTCAGTGAATCCGGTGGTGGAGGTGCTGCTGCAGATGATGGTACTTCATCAAAACCAGCTGATGGTGGTGCTGCTGCTGAAGGAACAGCAGTTGTTAGACAACGTGAGGAGCAAGATAAAATTGAAGGTGAGGCTGAAGCAGATGCTGCTGCTGAAGGTAAACCAATAAAAACATCAGTATCTCAACAATATGGAGAAGTAGCTCCTACTGAATCTGATGTTACTAAAACCTCTAGTAAAACTGCATTAGGTTCTAGTTTTATACAAAAAGTATTGTCAAAGATGTCTTCAAAAATATCGACTAAGTCGTTGCCAGTATCGAAATTTGGAGATTTAAATCAGGAAGAGGGAGCCGGTCAAAAAGATGGTAGATCAGTAGAAAAAATGGAAAAAGATATTAACTCAAAGGAAGATGAACTCGCAACAGTAGATAAGGAGAAGGCATCTGCGTATAAAAACTAATACCTTAATAAGTAAATAATTGAATTTGGTAAAATTAGATATTATACATCTTAAACTTACCAAAAGTTAAGATTAGTAATAGGGATAGTATCAATTACTTAATATTATTTGAATTAAATTTCTTCCTTAGATATGAAGATTTCGGTACTGAAATTTATGGTACTCGTGGTGAGCCTGGTCCAAATCAATCTGATAAAAAAGCTGTTGCAGAGCATATTGAAAAACACGGTGAGGAACCTAAACCAATAATAAGAAATATTGAAACAGGAAAAGAAATACCAGAAAAAATATTAAATAGATTTAGAGGGGGAAGTGGTGACGCTGATACTTCTGAAAGTTCTGAATCAAGTAGTAGTTTTATATCAGATTTAAAATCTGAGACTGAATTTAAAATTCCTGTTACAAATCCTTCTGATCCATTGGCTTCAGCAAAAAACGGTGTTATCACTGATGAACATGGCAATGCGGTGAATTTACCTGGCGGTCGGGCGGCAGCACAGAGTGAAAAAAATAGTGGAGCAACTAGTCCTAGTAATCAAACAAGTGAAACAGAAGGAACAAAAATACAAGATGCAGTTGATAAATCCTTGTATAATAGTAACCATACTAACAAGTAGTATAGTAAGTTTTTATTTAATTCAAAATTTTACTTACATAGATGATTCATGTAATTTTTCAGAAATCAGTGTTGCAATTTTAAGCAGGTTATAACTTTGATTGTGAATTATCTCTGCTAATTAATTGATTAATTATTATTCATATCTCCCCCTCAGACACGAATCTGGTTTAGATGTTTTACCTCGTGATCGTACTGGTATTGAGGGTAAAACTGCTATTGGTACTGAAAATTCTGATGGAACAGCTAAAAAGGTAAAGAATGCTGATAAAGATGTAGAAGGACAGCAGAGAGATGCTGATGCCCAGGGTGATGCAGCAGATCAAATCAAAACTGACTTAGATATGGGGAGCCCATTGACAGATGTTGGTACAGGTAGTAGTTCAGCTGAATTTATTCAAGTAGAAAGTAGTAGTTCTTCTGAAGGTCTAGGTTTTGATGAATTATCTGATCTTTATGATG
>Ga0099798_10249_pt1 | contig 18578 bp, 9 predicted proteins | sample Uncmet_Sort29A_1_FD_89870 | JGI IMG/M metagenome (GOLD analysis project Ga0099798, IMG submission 89870) | Marine eukaryotic communities from CALCOFI LINE 67, Pacific Ocean - CN13ID_Sort29A_1 | ecosystem: Environmental > Aquatic > Marine > Oceanic | place: Pacific Ocean: Monterey Bay | collected...
GATCGTGAAAGTAGGATCGTTAAAGTTTCGTGTTCGTGTACAAGTTCAGTGAAAATATTTTTTGTACAAGCGCATAATTTTCAAAATCAAGTTGAAAAAGAACGTAGTGAGTGTTTTTTGTGTACACGCATTTGTGATTTTACGCATATTCGGACACGGCAGCGGCAGATACAATTAGCTCATTGGCATCGGCGATTGACCAGGCATTTGTGTTTAGTGTGATTAAAAGTTTTCAGTGTATTTGTGTGATCAATCAATCAATCAAACAATCAATCCGCGAAAGTTGTGTGGGTTCGTTTTTGTGTACACGCATTTGTGATTTTACGCATTTTCCGGACACGACCGCGGCGTTATTGCTCAACGACGAATACGGTTGACCGAGATTGTGTGATTGAAATTGTGTGCTGATTTGAAACGTTCTAAATTAATTACGTGATGAGAAAAGTGATTTGTAAGTGTACTTGTGAATTAAAACAATATCTTGTGACGCGCTGTGTGAAATTATGTGTTTTTTGTGAAAGTTACGTGACGTTTTGAAAAGTGCATGTTCAACATCAAAATATTGTGATACGCATCAAACAATCAAAGTGATACGCATTTATCAAAACTTCACGTGTGTGCTACGACCAGCAAAGACTGCGTCAAAAAAAGTATTTGTGCCGTGTGTGTAATTATTTTCAAATTTGTGCAACAAGTAATAATATTCGACCAAACAAATCAATTAATATTTAATCATGCGTGTTTCCATCCACATCAATATCAAATTCCAACATAATTCAAATTACATCCACATTCTATCCATGCATCCGAAACAATTTGCCATCGCCATCATTTTAAATTCCATTCACAGTTAATCACAACGTTAAACGAGATCGTAGCCACAAAGCACATCATTTGTTTTCATTCACACATTTCGTCAAGCAGTAATTAATACCACATCAATAGCTCAGCAGTTCAAATAATTTTGAATTTAAGAATCACATTAATATTTTCAAATTTCAATTAATTAATATTTTTTAGTTTTTCCACAATGCAGTTTGTCAGTAGTAACAAAATCGCCACATCCAAGATGTGCGCTATCATGGGAAGTTTTCTTGCGGTTACCAAATTCGAGTCTGTGGAGGGAGTCCAGGTCCAAGCAGATATCGCCAGAGGCATTGTAACGGCCTGCCAATTAACTGGTCTTGTTGCCAGTGTGGCTAAAGATAGTGTTGATTATGATGGGTCCGATGGATACATTCCGCGCGGCACCGAGGTAGTAGTCAAGATGGACATGGACAGAACTCTACAAAATTGTGTCAGGAATGGGAGCGTTGTGCGAATAAGCAACGAATATTCAAATTTGTTTGTTGTTGTTCATAAAAACAAAGATGCTAATATCTGGCTCATTCAGGAATTGACAGGCTTGCCGTCGAAAAGTGGTGCTGTTTGGAAGCCCAAAGTTGCCAAGTATACAAAAAGGATAGATTTCACGCGGTGTCTGCACGAACGTGTTGGCAGTGTTGATAAAGTCCACGAGAAATTTGGTTTCCAAAAAGGAGACGTTGTTCGAGTCCAGAACGAAGACGAGAACGAGAGCTCGGCGGCACCTTGGTATAACCCGTTCCATCAAGTCAAACAATTCGGTCGTTATTTAAACAGCCACATTAAACAGCACAAACGCGGCGACGTAGGTACAGTCGTTGCGTTGACTTCACAGTCAATTTTTCGTGGGATTGATCGGCAAGTGGTCATCCAACTTAAAGGTCGTGGCAATGTCATGTTTTCAAAATCTTACCAAAACGTGATATTGGTCCATCGTTATCAGGAAGGAGATCGCGTTGTAGTCACAAGCGACGATTATCACGACCAAAGTGGTCGAGTGATGAAGATCATTGCAAAGGGTTTGATTGGACTTCCGCAGTTGAGAATCAGAATCGACAATAACGGCCCAGTTATCCGCAAGCAAATGAAGCACGTCGAACTCGTCAAAAAAGCAACTAAAGAATTTCAACAAGCGCCAAGTCCTCAACAAGCAAATGAAGAACCTCAAAAAGAGCAAATTCAGCGACAAGCCACTGAACATGATTCCCATCGTGGAGAAGATGGGGATACAGACTTTTTGAACGGCGTAGCCTATTTCAGCGACTCTGATCATTAATTTGAGCCGTTGAGATATCCAAAGAATACACCACGCGATTCGAAACTGAAACAGCGCGCTGATATCAACCATAAAAAAATATTAACATCAATTTTTTTGTAGTTTATTCAGAAACAATAATGGATTAAATGAATAATTATATATATTTATATAATATTGACGATGTAAATATTTTTTACTACATTCCGCCATGAGTCAAGTTGCCCACGTCAAGTGTTCGATTCTGAACAGAGTTGTGCTGACATGAAATATTGAAAGTGTTGTGATGAGAAAAGTGTAGTGTTATTTAGTATTGTGTGCAAATTGCGTGACGTGCTGTGCTTACGAGTTTGTTTTGTGAAAGTTACGTGACGTTTCGAAAAGTGTTCAACATCAAAAACAAGTTATACGCATCCAACAATCAAAGTGATACGCATTTATCAAAATTTCACGTGTGTGCTACGATCAACAAAGTGTCAAAGTGTCAAAATAAGTATTTGTGCCGTGTGTGTGTGTTGTCCGAATTTGTGCCGCAAGTTAACAGTTTCAATCAATTATGCGTAATTATTCATCCATTCAAACAATCATCATCATCATCATCATCACAACGCATTAATTATTTCAAAAAAAAATCAAATCACACACGTCATGTCATTACAAAAAATAACTATCTGCCCATTCCATTATTTCAAAATCAAATTACGGTTTCCCACAACAGGTTAGTTAAACACATTCTTTTTGGAAAAACAATCGAAAATATTTTTTACATCCATTCTTAACATCTTTAGAATTTAAATTTTTAATCAAATTATTATCGAGATCAATTAATAAAATCATTTTGTTCAGATTTATCAGTTTAGTTTTTGTCAGTGACAGTTGTAAATTATTATTTTTAATTCATCACGGAGTCACCGAGTAATTATATAATATTTTTGGAAAAGTTAACTTAAGTAATTAGTACACTAAATAAGTAAATTAAACTTTTCGTTCGACATAATAATTATTGAACATTGAAAGAAGAATTATTTTCAGATGATGTCAAATATGCAAATTATTATTATCGCTACTTCCGGTGTGGCAACCATCGCCCTGGTGGGTTGTGGAAAACATGACCAGTGCGGCTTGACGGGTGAGATTTGCACTACCGGGCAGGTGTGCATGGAGATGGTTTCTGGCCAAGAAGATTCTAAAATTTGCGTGACGGAATGTAGCGAAACGTCTGATTGCGCATCTGGTGAACAGTGTCTTGGTGGCATCTGTGTCAAGACGGTTGTGGAAGTTCAGGACACGAGCATGCATGAAGCTGACGTTGAAGTTGAAGACCCGAGCACCCATGAAGAAGACGCGAATCTTCCTGAAGTCGGAGAGGACGGCCACACCGACAATGCTGAAATTGATGGTGAACACACGACCATTCCGGAAGAGAACACGAGCCTGCCGGAAGTTGACAATGACGACAACACTCCTGAAGATGTTCAAGAAACTGAAGCTGACGACAGCACCCCTCAACCCGAAGACAGCATTCCTCATGAAGTTCAAGACGACGTTTCTGAAACTGAAGTTGAACACGAAGTTCCAGAAACGGAAGTTCAAGTTCCTGAAACGGACGTTGAACACGAAAGTGAAGTTCAAGACGAAGTTGCTGAAATTGAAAACAACATCCCCGAAGTGGAACCGGAAGAAAGTTCTCCAGAGGTTGAAGAAGAAGAAAACACTCCTCAAATTTCCATCAATATCACCGGCAATATTGGCAGCAATATTGCCATCAGTTTCGGAGGACTGTCAACTGCCGGAGGCAATAATGGCAATGTCACCTCCAATTAATTATTCAAAATTCAATTTTTTCTTCACCCAATTTAAATCTTGATTTTGAATAATTATATTAATTAGGTTGGAAACGACAATCACGACACGGAACTCGAGGAGATTACCGAAACTGACGAAGTTGCTGACATTGAAAACAACCTTCCCAACATCCCCGAAGACAGTGTTCCCGAATCGGCTCAGCTCGCCGACGGCACTACTTGTGCCTCTTTGGGCGACGATACGTCGTGTGCCTCTGGCTACTGCGGTTATGACACTACTGGTACTACGCCGGGCGGTTTGGTGTGCGGTTCGCCCTGCGGTGGTGACGCGAGCCAATCTTCATCTGGCGTGTGTGGCAAACCAAATGAATTTTGCATCGACAATACGTGTAAATTCGAGACTTGCGCGCTAGGATCGTGCTCGAACGCTTTCTATGGGTGCAATGGGAACAATGAATGTCAGGTCCATTGCCATGAGTCCACTGGTAAGGGCTGTGCTCCCAGCCAGGAGGTGCCTTCTCTCTCGTGCACCCAGTCTGGTGCTGATTTATGCTCCGTCCACCCCGGAACATACTGCTTGAACAACGACGGCCGCACATTGTGTCTTTCTGATACACCTGGCGATTGCTTATGCGCCAATCTCATTACTTCAGAAGATGAAGTTGCAAACGACGACATTCATGAAGCGGACGTCGAAGTTGAAGTTGGAGAGGACAACAACAACGATGACGCTGCAGTTGGAGACGACGTTCCTCAAGGCGAACCTGACGAAGCCGTTCTTGACGTCGAAGACAGCGTCCCCGAAAGTGTTCCCGAATCGGAGCAGCGCGCCGACGGCGAAATTTGCACAGCTGCGGGTGAAGATCCGTATTGCGCTTCCGGTTATTGTGGCTACTTAGCGACAGACACTCGCCGCGGACTGGTTTGCGGTCCAGCTTGCCCTGACCGCTATAATCGTTGCGTATATTTGGCACTTCTCTCATTCCAGCAGGACGCCGACGGCGTCGCTTGCCCATCTGCTGGCGAAGATATGTATTGCTCTTCCGGCTATTGCGGCTACTCCAGTTCTGGTAGATTGGAGTGCGGTTCGCCTTGCGGCAGTGACGAGGGCCAATCTTCATCTGGCGTATGCGGAGTTCAAAGTCAATTTTGCATTGACAATACTTGTAAATTCGAGACTTGCGCACTTGGATCATGCTCGCACGATGGGTATGGATGCAACGCCAACAATGAATGTCAGCTTCATTGCGATGAATCCACTGGCGCCGATTGTGGTTCCAGCGGTGGGAGCGTAGTCGCACCTTCTCTCTCGTGTACCATGGGCAATGCTAATTTATGCGCCTCCGTCCACCCCGAGAAGCCATGGTGCTTGAACAACGGCGCCCGCACATCGTGTACTTCCAATACAGTTGGCGACTGCTCATGTGCAATTTAAAATAAAAATATTTAATTAAAAATTTTACAAAATTAATTACAATTTTGGAACATAAATTTTCAAATTTCTTTTTGGATGCTAGTGTCATTGCAAAGACGCTACTGCAATCATTATTGAAATCTTTTTTTTTGGAAGTTAATTTTTGGCAGATTTCGATAATTATTTCATTACAGTTTTACGTAGTTAATGATTCATATTTTGATGAATCTTAAAATCATCAGTTTTAAATTCAAAACTTGAAACTTCATAAGTATACTTAATTTTGATTCCTGCAAATAATCATCAAGTCAAGTTTTGTCAAAGATTTGTCTGATCGTTCGTAGTCGAGAATTGATCGTCCGTACAGAAAAAGTATTTAATTAGCAGAGAATATATATTTTTCCAAGCTGGCAAAGTCAAGTCTGAACAGGTTTGTACAGACTTGAAGTGCTTTAAAATATTTGAGAATTACGTGGCGTGTTGATAATTAATTATGTTTTTGAGGAATTTACGTGACGTGATGTGCTGTGTGCAAGTGACGTGGCAGTTCGGAAATCCAAAATTATTGTTTAACGTAACAAAGTGATACGCATCGAAACAACAAAGTGATACGCATTCAAAGTTAAAACAAAACGCATTCAAAGTTTACATTACGATAACGTGACAGTATCAGTGTTTGTGCCGTGTATGTTTTCAATTTGTCCAAATAGTTATGTGCCAGTCAATTCAATTCAATTAAATACGTGTTCATCCATCACACCTTCCAAACATTTGTCCCCATACACACAAATAATTAATTTCCATTAAAAAAATAATCATCCATCATTATTATCAAACATCACAGTTTTCCAAAGCATCATCAAGTTACAATAGTTTGATATTTACAATCAATTCAAAATACCGCAGCGTTTTTTTTTTACATCCAACGACCATTTTTACCGTTTAGTAGTTAATTATATCAGGTCCCGATATCAAAAGTATTTCACAATTTAATCCATCATCTAGTTCACAATTTAATCCATCATCTAGTTTTTATTTTTCAAATTCAATCGTATAGATTATTTTCATTCACATATCATATTTTCGCAGTTTTAATAGAAGTTTCAATTTGAAAAGTTCGATCATTTTAAATTTAGTAAATTATTTAAATTAATTAAAAATTAAAATAGTAGTCAAAATTTTCGAATTTTCAATAATTATTCGGATCGAAAATATGAAGATTGTTATTATCGCCGCTTCTGGGCTTGCCCCCATTCTTTTGGTGGGGTGTACACCAAAATTCGCCCAGTGCGGAAATACCGGTAAGGCTTGTAGCAATGGCCAAGTATGCACGGAGCTGATTCCCGGCGATGTGGATTCCAGTGCTTGTGTTACTGAATGCGCCGTGCATATCGGTGATGCTTTGGTCAACACTCTTGCACTTTTTTCTGCGGATCTTGGCGAATGTACTGAAGACGAGGTCTGCATGCGGGTTAATGAAGATGACCATAACGGCGTCTGTCTTAAGAAGACAGACAAGCCGGAGCAGGGGGAGCAATGTTCCGAACATTCTGATTGCAAGAGCGGATATATGTGTGAGAATGGCTGGTGTGTTGTCGCGGAACTGGGGAGTGCCAAATGCCTTGATTCTGTTGAGTGCCGACTTCTGTTTGGAATTAACGAAGTCATGTGTAGCGAGGATGGATTTTGTGTTGACGAGGTTCGTGATGACGTCAGCAATGGAGATGATGTTGACGTTGATAATGCTGACGCTCAAACTGCTGACGTCCATGATGATATTGAGGTCAAGGATGGTTTTGAGGTTAAGAATCTGGATGTTGGTGAGAACACCAATTCCACCACCACCGGCCGCGCTCTTTGGCACGCTCCTCTCGATGCCACCGACGACACCAACGAGGGCGAGATAACGGAAAAAATTTGGCCTTGGGTGCTCGGCCTTATTGTGCCTGATACTCATGGTGTAGTCGGAATCGCAAATGATATTTATGGCTTACTGTTTCCAGATGCCGGTTTACAATTCAAATCTAAAGAGAACCTCTCCCAGTCTAATCAAGATTGGCTACAAGAGATTGCCGAATGGGCTCAGGGCGTTGCCAAGGCGCAGCTTTCAAACGAACAGGGCGGTGATGCAGACAGCAAGGCCGCTGATGTCACAACCGTCGTCAAAACAATGAGTGAAAAAATGCTAAACCGTCTCAGAGATTCTAATGTGCCAGAGGAAACCATCAAACGCTATCAGTCCAAGATGAACGAATTTGAAAAAGCAGTAACTCAAACAAAAAGCGATTCACAGGATAAATTGCTACTTGGCGGAATTGAATTTTTAATCATCGGAGGTCTTATAGGTTCAATTGTCTATGAAATTGTAGATTAAATTTAAATTATTCAAAGTGTCAACGTCGAAAATTCTTTTTGGAACTACTTAATTTGGATCATCTCAAGTTTGATTTGATATTCATATTACGAATAATTTTCGATTCAATAATATTAAACAAACAATTGTATATATAAATATTAAATACGTTTAATTAAAGCTAATTATTAACAAAAATTTTCAATTAATATTTATGTTGAAATCTCTTTTTGGAATCAAATTTGGATCATATCAACGATGATAATGATTCTTTTTCGACAAGAAATTATTATTAAAACAAAAATATAGCGACATTCCGCCATGATTGAATTTTGTTGGCCACGTAAAGTCTGAGATTCTGAAGAGTGTTGTACTGACTTGAAATCCTGAAAGTGTTGTGATGAGAAACGTGGAGTGTTGTATTTTGTGAAAGTTAGTTACGTGGCGTTTCGAAAATTGCATCAACTTCAAAATTATTATTGTGATACGCATCCAAAAATCAAAGTGATACGCATTAAAATTTTCACGTGTGTGCTAGATCGAACAATCCGCCAATCAAGTGTTACTGTGTTTGTAATTCTGTGCCGTGCTTGTGTAAGTAAGTATTGTCCAAATTTGTGCCAGTCAAAATTAATAATCATTTTACGTATGCGTGTCCATCAATTTTCATCCATTCTGTCATCCAACAATTTAAAAATCTGCCATCATAAAAAATATCTTCATCATCATTATCCTGATCATCTTCAAATATATCATTTAAAATTTTAAATTAAAATTTGAAACGTATTTCAAAATTAATATGATTAATAATCGTTAATATTAATTCTGGTTTTCTACAACAGGTTAAGACACAAGTTAATTACAAAACGATTTTTTTTTCATCCGCTCCTACCACATTTCAATTTTTTTCAAATCAAGCTAAATAAGTTCTAAAACGTTTCCGTACAAAATCAAAGTTATTTAATTAATTAAAACTGTTTCATTCATTCAAGATGATTGCCCAAATGAAGATTGGTATCATGGCTTCGGCTGGTCTCGCAACCGTCGTTGTCGGACAGGTTGAGAAATCTGCACGCGTTGGCACTACTGACCACCCATCTACTCCCACCGCCAACACCAATTCTACGCTCACCGGCCGCGCTCTTTGGGACGCTCCGCACTATGACGGTCCTTTGGCTGACAATGATATTGAGGCCAAGGATGGTTTTGAAGTCGAGCATCTTGATGCGGTCAAAACCGCTGAGCAAGTCGAGTCCAACAATGATAATCATAATCCATCGCCACCCGACCACCAACGCAATTTTAAAAACATCTTTAAAACGATCTCAAACCGTCTCAAAGCTTCAAAGTTATCAGATGAAACCATCGAACTTTATCAGTCCAAGATGAACGAACTTGAAAAAGCAGTAACTCAAACAAAAAGCGATTCACAGGATAAATTGCTACTTGGCGCATTTCAGATGGTAACAATCGTTTCATTGTTACTACTTATTGGCGAGGGTGAAGGAATGTTTTAATAAATATTAAATTTATAATAATTTAAATTTTAAATAAGTATTTCACAGTTAATAATAATTTATTAACAATGAAATAATTATGTCGAAATATCTTTTTGGAACTAATTAAATTTGGATCATATATATATATATATATATATGGTACACTCTTTCGACAAAAAATATTATTAAAATTTAAAACAAAATATAGCATCATTCCGTCATGATTCAACTTCGTTGGCCACGTAAAGTCTGAAATTCTGAAGAGCGTTGTACTGAATTGAAATCCTGAAAGTGCTGTGATGAGCAAAGTGCAGTGTTATTTAATAGTATTTTGTGCAAGTTGCGTGACGTGTTGTGTGTATTTTATTTTGTGAAAGTTAGAATACGTGACGTTTCGAAAAGTGTTGAACATCAAAATTATTATTGTGATACGCATCCAACAATCAAATCGATACGCATTTAAATTTTCACGTGTGTGCAAAAGATACGTGTTTGTAATATTGTGCCGTGTGTGTGATTTCTAAATTCTTGCAGCAAGTCATTACATATTGTCAAATATTAAAATAATTATGCGTGTCCATCAATTTTCATCCATTATGCCACCAAAAAAAATACCATCGCAACAAAATTGAAAATAATATTTAAATATCACGTTCATATAAATTCCATCATTTCAATACCATTTCAACGAATCCAGTTTTTTCACGACAAGTTAAATTTGGATTAATTATTTGCAAAGCGTTTTTTTACATTTCAACAAATTTAGTTTTTACATCCGCTCCTAAAGTTTTTCATTTTACATTCAAGTCAAAATCTATAATTAACATCGAATTATTTCCCGGCAGTGTAGTAAATTCAATTCAAATTTTGATACTGATTCATTTCAAGATGATTTCCAAGATGCAAGATGTTTTTATTATCGGCGCAACCAGTGTTGCCTGCGTAGCATTCGTGGGTTGTAAAAAAGATGATTTGGATCCGGGTGATGCACCGACCAACAGCACCAAGCAATACACTTACGCCGTGTTCCGCCCGGAGGGGAACCCGACTTGCGACCCGAGTTTGAATCCCCCTGGAAAAGACTATAGCAATTATATGCTGAACGTTGAAGAAAATTAAAAAATCCAAAGGAAATTTCAAATTTTCAATATTATAAAATTCACCTGACATGTTTCTGCGTCCCAAATCTTGATTTTGTAAATTTGTATTAGGTAAATCAAACGACAAACACTTGCATCGATTTTGGAAAGGGTGTGGACATGTGGAATTCAATCAAAATATTGTCCTGTTCTTCCACTTGTATTTGCTATCAACAGTTTGCCGCCAGTTCACAGGGAACATGCGATGCGTCGGAGGCTGTGGGGTTCAACACTAAGCAAACATGCCTTGGAGGTTGTGACGCTGACTGCAATGGAAATAATTGCGCCGACCATCCGGACACGGTTTACGGAACTTTATTGTCGCTGTTGGGGCCCAACCAGGAATGGATTGTGCCGGGCTCCGATGCGGCGAAAGCATTGCAGCCACTTTGCGACAATGTCGTGAGCGACGATGAGTATTTTTGCCCCACGACGGCCATGTACACAGGCGAGTTCTCGACGACCGCCGACGACCACGACAATCCGGAGCTTGTAAGTGACGAGGAGAACGTTGACGACGCTTTGTCGCCTGCTGTTCTTGATGACGATGCACAGACGAACAACGACACGCAGCAATATACCTACGCAGTGTTCGTCCCGGGGGAGAACCCAACCTGCGACCCGACTCAGACGACGCCCGCCAACAACCCCGATAACGGCCAATGCACTAATGCGGTGCGGTACCCGCATGGTGGTCAGCGGACTGCTGACGTGGAATTGGGTTGTGCGTTCGACTATCAGAAACTGAATGCAAGCCAAAAGACAAACACTTGCATCGACTTTGGGTTCGGTATGAACAAATGGAATGCAATGAAAATACTCCGCTGTTCTTCCACTTGCATTTGCTTTGAACAATTTGCTGCCAGCTCACAGGAGGACGCAATCGCTTGCGATGCGTCGAAGGCTGATGCGTCCATGATTAAGCAAGCATGCCTTGGAGGTTGTGACCGCGACTGCAATGGCGATGATTGCGCCACTTATCAAACCGAATTGTCTGGTTATCAAACCCAATTGTCGCTGTTGGGGCCCAACCAGGAATGGATTCGTCCGGGTTCGGACGAGGCGGCAGCAATGCAGCCACTTTGCGACAATGTGGTGAACGACGATGAGTATTTTTGCCACACGACGGCGATGTACACAGGTGAGTAGGCGAGTTCTAATTCGTGTTATCTCTGATGCCCGGACAAAGCTTTGGCTAAATTAACAATTCTTGTAAACTTTAAAAGTATTAATTCACGACGAAACAATCTTATTTTTGGAACTAAATTTGGATCATATCATTGAAGTTTGATTTAATAAATTTATATTTTTCGATGGCAAAAATTATTATTTAAACACGACTCAAGTTAGTAGTTATTCCATATCCGCAAGTTGTCCACGTCAAGTCTGAAACCCTGAAGAGAGTTTTACTGATTTGAAATCCCAAAAGTGTTGTGATGAGAAACGTGTAGTGTTATTTAGTATCTTGTGCAAGTTACGTGACGTGCTGTGTGTGTAGTTTATCATGTGTTTGTTTTGTGAAAGTTAGTTACGTGACGTTTCGAAAAGTGTTGAACATCCAAATATTGTGATACGCACCAAACAAGCAAAGTGATACGCATTAAAATTTTCACGTGTGCTAGATCGAACAATCTGCCAATCAAGTGTTTGTAATTCTGTGCCGTGCTTGTGTAAGTAAGTATTGTCCAAATTCGTGCCAGTCAAAATTGATAATCATTTTACGTATGCGTGTCCATCGATATTCATCCATTCCGCCATCCAACAATTTAAAAATCTGCCATCATAAAAAATTGTCATCATCATCATCATTTCTACGATAGGTTAAGACACACGTCAATTACAAAACGTTTTTTTACATCCATTCCTACAGCATTCCATTTTTTTTAAATCAAGCTAAATAAGTTCTAAAACTTTTCCGTCCAAAATAATTTAATTAAATTTTAATTAAAACTGTTTCATTCGCTCAAGATGATCGCCAACATGAAGATTGGTATCATGGCTTCGGCTGGTCTCGCAACCGTCGTTGTCGGACAGGTTGACAAATCCGATTTGTGCGCCGATGAGATCGCAGAGAACCAATGCGGTGAATCGTGCGGTGGTTCTAATATATGGTATTGCGCCATTCATAAATACACGTGCAAGGTGGAAAAGAGTTGTGCAAAGGCTTCGGCCAAATCCGCTGTCGATTTGCTTGAACCAACTCGCATTGGCTCCACCTCTGCCCCATCTACTCCCGCAGCCAACACAAACTCCACCGTCGGCGGCCGCGCTCTTTGGGACGCTCCACTCGATGACAGCTCTTGGCAGGGTACTGATATTGAGGCCAAGAATGGTTTTGAGGTCGAGCATCTTGACGCAGACAAACAGACTCCCATTCCCGACAAGTATCCCCTGCGAGACGAAACGCGGCTTGATGGGGGTGAAAACGGTGAGCAAGTCGAGTCCAAGAATGATCAGGGCGAGGTAGAGGACAAAATCGTATGGCCTTGGAATCCTGCTGGGATGATTTATTATGGCCTCAGCTTTATTTTTTCTGATACTCATGGTTTACTCGGAATCGCAAATGAGCTTCATGACTTAATATTTCCAGATGCCGATTTACTAATCAAGAAAGTTCCGAAAGACACCAAATCCGACGCCAAAGCAACAGGTAAATAAATAATTACGTACCAATTTGTAACATTTCATCAAGGATCATTAAGTTTTTTTGTGTGGTTTGGTCCGATTCTTGGAGTCAATAAAATTCCAAATATTTTAATATTTTTAAATCAATTTAAACCACATTTTTTCTTGGATTCAATTTTTTAAAATCATAGTAATTAATAAGTATGTCGAAATCTCTTTTTGGAACTAATTAAATTTGGATCATATAATGATGGTACACCCTTTCGACAAGAAAACATTAAAACAAAATAATTATAGCGACATTCCGCCATGATTCAACTTCGTTGGCCGCGTCAAGTCTGAAATTCTGAACAGAGTTGTGCTGACATGAAATCCTGAAAGTGTTGCGATGAGAAAAGTGCAGCGTTGTTCAGTATTTTGTGCAAGTTACGTGACGTTTCGAACAGAAGAATCAAAACCAGGTTCGCCAATCTTGCCGTTCTCGCCGCGTCCGTCGGTCCAAAAAAAAAAATCGTCTCTCGACAGTTTTTTTGCCCACGCTGGAGTGATATCGCTGCTGCGTCAGTCCTGACGTTGTGAACGTTGTTGTTTTGTCTTGATACAAGAGATTGAGGTCTATGAAGTGTTTCTGTCGAGTGGATTCGTGCTCGAGTGTTGCTTTACGTTGTGGTGATCGTGTGAAGTTGAGCAGTTTGTCCAAAAAAATATTTTTTTCGCACATTTTTCAAAAATAAAAAATCGAATTTTGTATTCATTGTGACGCGCAAAATAAATCGCAATTCGTTCAATCGCATTAATACGCACCAATTTATCCGGTCTTGAAAATTTCGTCTAAAAAACATTTGTGTTCGCATCGTCCGTGCCAATTTTAATTAAAAAAATTCCAGACATTTTCATACGCAAGCAAGTTACAAATTCAAAATATGTGTTTTACGAGTTTCAACGTGGTGTGTCTTGTGTCAAGTTTTTCGAAAAAGTGCAAGTGATACGAAAGTTCAAAAACAAAAAGAAAGTTCTTGTGATTGTAAAGTGGAACGTATTGTGATGTTTTTTTGTGTACGCATTTTACGCATTGTTCAAGCACGACCGTGAAAATTTTACGAAAAGTTTAAAATTGTGTGTGCATCACGTATAATTTGAAAATTAAAAATATTTTGTTCCAAGTTCGTTCGGTGATCGTCAAAAAAATATAATTGTGGAGTAGGATCGTTAAAATTTCGTGTTCGTGTACAAGTGTTCAGTGAAAATATTTTTTGTACAAGCGCATAATTTTCGAAAACAAGTTTAAAGTGAACGTAGTGAGTGTTTTTTGTGTACACGCATTTTACGCATTTTCGGACACGACCGCGGCATATTAGCTCATTGGCAACGCAACGACGATTGACCAACATTGTGTGATTGAAATTTTAATTGTGTGTGTAGACAATCTTGTAAATTATTCGCCACGTCAAATTATTCGCCACGCACGCCACGCCACGTTAAATTATTCGCCACGTCAAAAATATTATTTCTGTGTCAAGTCTTCGTAAATTCTTCGTTCGCCAAATCGTTTTACAAGTTAAAGTTTTCAGTGCAAGTGTGGTTTTCGTGATTTTGTGTACACGCATTTGTGATTTTACGCATTTTTCGGACACGGCAGCGGCATATAAAATTAGCTCATTGGTATCGGCGATTGACCAAGCATTTGTGACTAGTGTGATTAAAAATTGTGTGTGCAAATCGAAGGCAAAAACAATATTATTAAAACATTTTGTATCCAGTGATCGTTAAATTTTCGTTCGTTTGCAGGTTTTCAGCGCATTTGTGTGATCAAGCAATCAATCAATCAATCCGTGAAAGTTGTGTGGTTTCGTTTTTGTGTACGCGCATTTGTGATTTTACGCATTTTTCGGACACCACCGCGGCGCGTTATTGCTCAACGACGAATACGGTTGACCGAGATTGTGTGATTGAAATTGTGTGCTGATTTGAAACGCTCTAAATTAATTACGTGATGAGAAAAGTGATTTGTAAGTGTATTCGTGAATTAAATATCTTGTGACGCGCTGTGTGAAATTATGTGTTTGTTTTGTGAAAGTTACGTGGCAGTTCAAAAAGTGTTCAACATCAAAATATTGTGATACGCATCAAACAATCAAAGTGATACGCATTTAAAACTTCACGTGTGTGCTAGTAACGGCCAGCAAAGACTGCGTCAAAAAAAGTATTTGTGCCGTGTGCGTGTAGTCAAATTTGTGCAACAAGTAATAATATTCGACCAAACAAATAAATTAATAATTATTTAATTATGCGTGTTTCCATCCACATCAACATCAAATTTCAACATAATTTAAATAACATCCACATTCCATCCATGCATCCGAAAACAATTCCATCGCCATCATTTTAAATTCCATTCACAGTTAATCACAACGTTAAGCGATATCAAAACCATATCAATAGATCAGCAGTGCAATTCATTTTGAATTAGAATCACATTATTATTTCAGATCAATTACTTTTTAATTTTTTCCACAAATATGCAGTCTGTCAGTAGTAACAAAATCGCCACATCCAAGATGTGCGCTATCATGGGTAGTTTTCTCGCGGTTACCAAATTCGAGTCTGTGGAAGGAGTCCAGGTCCAAGCAGCTTTTTTTGGCATTTTAGGCGATGTCCTGGATGCTGCCTCTCGGGAACATGCTCAAAATTATGATCCGATCTTGGGTACATTTCCCGTCGGCACCACAATTAACTTACCGGTGAAATTCGATGCCAAAGAACAGGCAGTCATTCATGACCCAAATGCTGCCGTGCAACTTGGCAGCGTGATCCAAATTCAGTCCACAAAGACGCCGGGCGAGCAAGGATTCCTACGCCGGACGAGCAAGTACCAAAGCCGGTACGAAGATCTGAAAGGGGTAGTTGTCCAGTGTTTTAGCAATGGTACGGTGGCAATCCAAGTGTTGTCCAATATCCGATATTCAGAACCTAAGGGAAGATTGAACGCGATGGTGTATTCCGACGCGACGTTCACCAAGAGAAAAAGGGAGAGCAAAAGGAGCGATATCAAAGTTCTGGGTCAGCTCTCGGACGAACAACTTGGAAAAAATCTTGTCATCGAACAATTGGGCAATGATTCGTATAAGATCCCCCATACGGTTGACACACCCCACGGTAAAGAGTCCGCACAACGGATTTATTCCGCCGCAGAAGTCGAAGCATATTTACAGCGCAGATCGATGAAAACCACTGCTGACCGGATTGGTGACACGGAAAAAATCACATACATCCGTAATACCGACAAGAAGAAATTCGTCGCCGAGCTTAACTATGAATTTCCCAGAAATTATTGGGAATACAAAAGATATAACGACGACATCCCTACACTGCCGTTTCGAGTTGGTAAGGATGCCAAGGATGCCCTTAAAAACGACCGTCTCACTGAAACGCAATACCAAACTATCTTCAGTATGGGAGGCATCTGTACTGATCTCGGCGTTATTGGGTTCAATAGACTGAAGGAAATGGCAAAAGCCGAATATGAGAAAATTTTCGACTTTAAAGTGATTATGGTTGAATCACGATAATCCCGAACGATTTAAATTTATTTCAAACATTTGGTTTAATTATTGATTTAAATTAGTTAATTATTATGTATTGTTTACGCGGTTTCAATGGCGAGGATGTAAGGCCGCAAGTCACGAACCTCGAGCCATCGTCCCAAGCAAAAACGAATTAAATATTTTTTTGATTTTAATTTGATACACGTTTTCGTCATGGCGGCATCTTGAACAGGGTTGTATTGACATGAATTTGAACGGGTTTGTACTGACATGAAATACTGAAAGTGTTGTGATGAGAAAAGTGTAGTGCTGTTTAGTATTTTGTGCAAGTTGCGTGACGCGCTGTGTGAAATTATGTGTTTGTTGTGTGAAAGTTACGTGACGTTTCGAAATGTGTTGAACATCAAAATTATTATCATACGCATCCAACAATCAAAGTGATACGCATTTAAAATTTCACGTGTGTGCTACGATCAACAAAGTGTCAAAGTGTCAAAATAAGTATTTGTGCCGTGTGTGTGTTGTCCGAATTTGTGCCGCAAGTTAACAGTTTCAATCAATTAATTATGCGTAATTATTCATCCATTCAAACAATCATCATCATCATCATCATCATCACAACGCATTAATTATTTCAAAAAAAAAAAATCAAATCACACACGTCATGTCATTACAAAAAATAAACATTTGCCCATTCCATCATTTCAAAATCAAATCGCGGTTTTCCACAACAGGTTAATTAGTTAAACACATTTTTTTGGAAAAACAATCGAAACTATTTTTTACATCCATTCCTAACATTTTTAGAATTTAAATTTTCAATTAAAAATAAATTAGTATCGAGATCTGTTAAAATCATTTTGTTCAGATTTATCAGTTTAGTTTTTGTCAGTGACAGTTGTAAATAATTATTTTTAATTCATCACGGAGTCACCGAGTAATTATATAATATTTTTGGAAAAGTTAACTTAAGTAATTAGTACACTAAATAATTAAATTAAATTTCGTTCGACATAATAATTATTGAACATTGAAATCAGAATTATTTTCAGATGATGTCAAATATGCAAATTATTATTATTGCTACGTCCGGTGTGGCGTCCATCGCCCTGGTGGGTTGTGGAAAACATGACCAGTGCGGCTTGACGGGTGAGATTTGCACTAACGCGCAGGTGTGCATGGAGATGGTTTCTGGCCAAGAAGATTCTAAAATTTGCGTGACGGAATGTAACGAGACGTCGGATTGCGCATCTGATGAACAGTGTCTTGGTGGTATCTGTGTCAAGACGGTTGTGGAAGTTCAGGACACGAGCATGCATGAAGCTGACGTTGAAGTTGAAGACCCGAGCACGCATGAAGAAGACGCGAATCTTCCTGAAGTCGGAGAGGACGGCCACACCGACAATGCTGAAATTGATGGTGAACACACGACCATTCCGGAAGAGAACACGAGCCTGCCGGAGGTTGACAATGACGACAACACTCCTCAAGATGTTCAAGAAACTGAAGCTGACGACAGCACCCCTCAACCCGAAGACAGCATTCCTCATGAACACGAAATATCATCACCAAAAGAGGCACACGTAGTGCCGTCGGCGAGCTGAGCCGATTCGGGAACACTGTCTTCGGGGATGTTGGGAAGGTTGTTTTCAAGGTCAGCAACTTCGTCAGTTTCGGCAATCTCCTCGAGTTCCGTGTCGTGATTGTCGTTTCCAACCTAATTAATATAATTATTCAAAATCAAGATTTAAATTGGGTGAACTAAGAAAAAATTGAATTTTGAATAATTAATTGGAGGTGATATTGCCAATATTGCCTCCAGCAGTTGACAGTCCTCCGAAACTGATGGCAATATTGCTGCCGATATTGCCGGTGATATTGATGGAAATTTGAGGAGTGTTTTCTTCTTCAACCTCTGGAGAAGTTTCTTCGGGTTCCACTTCGGTAATGTCGTTTTCAATTTCAGCAACTTCGTCTTGAACTTCAGTTTCGGGAATATCGTGCTCGACTTCCGTTTCGGGAATTTGAACTTCCGTTTCTGGAATGTCGTGTTCAACTTCAGTTTCAGGAACTTCGTGT
>Ga0099798_10250_pt1 | contig 18485 bp, 14 predicted proteins | sample Uncmet_Sort29A_1_FD_89870 | JGI IMG/M metagenome (GOLD analysis project Ga0099798, IMG submission 89870) | Marine eukaryotic communities from CALCOFI LINE 67, Pacific Ocean - CN13ID_Sort29A_1 | ecosystem: Environmental > Aquatic > Marine > Oceanic | place: Pacific Ocean: Monterey Bay | collected...
AGGCTCAATAGGGAGATCTAGTGATCCGGTATCGAATACTGTTACGAATGATTACGGTGGTATTAATTATGGTAATACTATTACCGATAGCAATATGGATGAATACGGAAAACCATTGAATAGTAGGGGAGTAGTAACCGCACAAACTCTATTTGCTAATGTAGATTAAATTCATAAATTTAGAATCTTGTTTTCTTTTAATATCATTGGTTGATCCATGTAAATACTAAATAGTAAAATGGCAAATTCTATTCGTATTTCTCTTGAGTTTTTTAAATCTGATCGATTCGATCTTCTGATTTCCTTTTTTCTGTATGAAATTAAAGAAAACTAATTTCCGCTAATCGTTCCTGATCTTCTTCTTCGTCTTATTAAGAATCTTTTCTTTTGTAAGCTATGTTTTTTCTGCATAAAATAGTAATGCAAATTATTTCCGTTGTTTCGTTCTCTTAAACTATTCTTTAGTGCGTATCTGCACAAATTATCACCCACTATAAATCTTCTCTTCTTTAATTATTCTCTACTAACTTCTTTCTATTGAGTTTCTAGCATTGATAGTGATAACAGTATCTATCTAAAAGACATATTAAACATATCCTACTACTTTACTAAGTAACTTATACATCCTCTTCCTCTTCTTTCCAACTATTTTCTTCTAATTTTTTATCAAGTTCAACAGGTGCGTATAATGGTGCTGAAACTATTAATTCTTATTTTCGTCTCTACTCATGCAGTAAGTTGTATCTTTGCTTACTCTACTGCAGATAATACGTTTAAGAGCGCTGAACGAGCTTATGGTGGTTCCAATCATGCCGTTCTAGTAGACTGGGTAAGAGGATGGGACGAAGAACCTGATTCTCCTTCCAAATGGAAACAGTTCTGGGGCGACGAATTTGATTCTGGCTTCGACAATCAAAAGGAAGATCTTCCTCTCTTCACTTCTACTTGGTCTTTTGAATCCGGCCGTCCTCGTGTTTATGGTAACTACGAAGCTCAACAGTATGTAGACGGAAATCTTCACCCTGAAGCTGTTATTAAGAATGTAGGTAGAGCTTACGTACCTACTAAGAAGAATCCGAAATCAAATGGTATGCTCTACTTAAGAGCTTATTGTGAATCTAACAACGACTATGATTGTGGTGAGGTGAATAATCGTGGAGGTAATAGACAAGTTCCTTGGTGGACTATCTCTTCAGCATCCATCTATAGCAAACAAGATTTACCTAATGTTGGAAGATTTAGTGCGAGGGTGAAAGTTAAAGGAGATGAAAAACGAGGAAATGATCAAGATAGAAATGATTCAATTGGTTCAGGAATTTGGCCTGCTTTCTGGTCTTTAGGAACTGACCTCCCTTGGCCAAACTACGGAGAAACTGATATAATGGAATTCGGAGATAGATGGAGAAACTATGGACAGAATGTCTTCTATAAGAATAATCCTTACTCTTTTAATGCGGGGAGATGGCTAACGCATGTAATCAATTATAGTAATTTGCATGGAAATGAGTATCAAGATGATGAGGGATTTCGAATATATTCTATGGAAAGAACATGGGTTAACATCTCTTCCACCGAAAATCCTAATGAATCTTTTCCTATAATTCAAACTCGATTATGGATCACATCCAAATTAGAAGATGCTTTTAAAGAAGAAACTCTGAATATAGCTTATCCAAATATAGAAGCTGGTTGTGATCAAAAATGTGTAGAAGATTATAAAGAAACATTCTCTTTAAGTGATAAAAATCCAAAACATAAGTTGAAGTTTAACATCGCGATTGGTGGGAATTTAGGAGAGCATGCTCCTCATAAGCCATATCAGCTAGCGAAAGGACCTGGTGCTTCTGGTACTAATCAAAACATCACTTATCTCAAACAGTTGTTCGTTCCAGGCAACTCACTAGATCAACCTTCCTTCTCAGATCGTGCTGCAACTTTATGCGATTCAAATCCGACTTTAGATAAAGAACATAATCGTCAAGTCATGTGCAGTGATAGAGTATTATGGTTAATGAAATGGTTTAAGAAGAGTTTAGGGGATGCTAGACGGCAAGTTGGGAGAGAGTTTAAGGTTGATTGTGGATGTTATGATTTAGAGAAGTTTAATAAGGATAATACTCTAGCTAAATCGGATGCTGATACTGGAACACTATGGATATAATTAGTGTTGTGATTATTACAGTTAAGTAGTGAATTTTTACTATTTTTTGTACAGATATTCATGAAGTGTGATGTGTATTTTTTGGAAAAGCTTATTTTTCGTCACCATCATGTACAGATAAGCTTAAGTTTTTTCAGTGTCGTCTGTTCGCAAGTAAAGTGTAATTGTCATAAGAAATTTATTTCAAACTTTTTTCATGTTTCTTTATCTTCCAGTGAGAACGCCATAAGTCGAATCGTTAGCAAATTCTAGCCGTTGGATATCATATATCATAGTGTATACGGTAGTATCACAACAGAACCATGTCGAAATCCTTGATGCTCCGACGAACTTATCTTACTACGGTAAGAATAAACTCATCATCTTCCTCAACAGTAGCAACACCTCCTCACCAACATAGACTGAACTACTTTTAACTTCAACAGTCTACCTCATCGGCATCTTCATCTTCGAATTCAGATATGAACAATATAAGAAAACATAACTTCTCTTCGTGCTCCTGCGGCAGAGATCATGGTCCTTCATATTAAGTGACATTTTAGAGCCTAAAACCTCAATTCTAGAGTCTTAAAATTCCCTAAGGATTTTATAAGGAAAAGTCGCATTCTCATGCAGCTTTTTTAACAATTATATATCCCCAAGGAGCGAGATCTAAAATCTTGAAAATTTCTAAAATGTCACTAGGTAGTCCTTCATCTAGAACATTTTGGTCAGCTTCTGATTCTCAATCTAGGAACCTAAGTAAATCAGCATTTAACAACGAAGAGGATTCAGATGAGGAAACTACTACTGATTCAGCGAAGAAAGAAGACAATAAGAAATCATCTGATAAAGATAAAGAAGCTTCTTCTAAAGACTCTTCTGAAGGCTCTAAAGCTTTCAAACGTATCTCTACAGAAGAAATGAAGTTCGACAGAAATCTCGACTCCATTCTCCAAAATAATCAAGCTTGGGTAGATAAGCAAATCGCACGAAATGGTCCTGATTACTTCAAAAGCGAACTCTCCAAACCTCAGAAACCAGAGATACTCTATGTAGGATGTTCAGACTCTCGTGTTCCAGCAAACGAAATCATGGGTCTTGGTCCAGGGGAAGTGTTCGTCCACCGTAATGTCGCTAACTTAGTAGTTCCTACTGACTGCAACTTCGGAAGTGTATTACAGTATGCGGTGTCGACGTTAGATGTGAAACACATCGTTGTCTGTGGACATTACGATTGTGGAGGAGTTCGTGCGAGTATGCATCAAGCTACTACGAATTCTGATCTTGTCGATGGATGGCTGATGCATATTAGAGACGTGTATCGTCTATATCAATACGAATTAGATACCATCGCCGATGAAGAGCAAAGGTTTAGAAGATTAGTAGAGCTAAACGTTATAGAACAATGCATAAACATTTTCAAATTCACTACCGTTCAATTGAAACGTGATCGTGCGACTAAAAAAGATACTGAAGTGCCTTACGTATATCCTCGTGTACATGGTTTAGTATTCGACCCAGCAACGGGAAAGCTGAAGAAGTTGAAGTTGAATTTAAAGGAGAAGTTTAGTCATTTAAAACAGATCTATAAATTGAAGCAAGTAGATGAAGATACTCTATTAGTAGGTAAGGATTGGGTTGAAGAGTGGGCTGCTAGGCAGAATAGTAAGTGGGATTGACGAGGATGATAGGCTTTTTATTTAGTATTAAACGATCGATCATGTGTTAGACGAACATTTTCTGGTACCCCCTAAATTGGTCAGCCCGTATTTAATCAACTCACTTATGTCGAGACTGCAGCTTAAAGTGCACGTTCACCTTTACGTTTACCTCTCACGTGAAAGGCGCACGTGGACTAAAACGTCTACCTTCACGTTTACCTGTCACGTGCAAGGCGCACGTGGACCAAAATTTTACCTTCACGTTTGCCTCTCACGTGCCAGGCGCACGTGGACTAGAACGTCTACCTTCACGTTTACCTTTCACGTGCAAGGCGCACGTGGACTAAAACGTCTACCTTTCACGTGAGAGGCTCACGTGAGAGGTTCACGTGAGGATCGCAGGTGCACTTTTAATATTTTCGGTTGTGAACTGAGCGATCCCTGATTTGGGTTTTTACTTTCGCGAAAAAGGCCTCGGGCTTTGTCAATTGTTATCTACCTAAAGGTCTTCGCCAAGGCCTTTTCTGCATTTTCTGTAGTATCTTGGAGAGAGGACCCATTTTCTACTCGCTATTTTAGAAAACACCATATCTTCTTGCAGACAAAGAGAATTATCTTTGTGGAGCTATAATATGGGTAGTCTCCATCTTTCTGGAGCAGACGGTGCTGGGAATTGGCTGTTTAGATTTGGGATGTGGCTTGATTTGGTGCTGTGACTATTTTTTTGAGGGATACATGTTGAGGAACAATTAGAATAGAGATTGCTATAGTTTTTTGGAGTATGGTTTGCTGCTGTGGAGTTGTTTTTGTTTTAGCAAGCAGTGTGGTGGTTCTAGTTGCATTTATTTGGACAAGATGGTTGGTTGTTTGTTTGCATGATGGTTTTGTGTTGATTCTATTGGTAATGATTCTGCTTTTTAGTTTGTGCATTGGTATTGGGTGATTTTTTAAAATTTAATTTTTAGTTTATGTTATAACTAGTAGATGGTAGGCAGTTTAGAGACACATGAGCTGGAGTCTGCATGTTTGATTTAAACATTGGTGTTAGTTTCAGCATTGGTATTAGTATCGGCACAGTAGGTACTAGTATTTTGCGGGCCAGCGCCGCTGTCTAGAGATTTGCATTGTAGACGAAATGGCAGTCAGTCGTCTGTCAAATGGGACGCTTTGGGAGCTCTAGCTCACGTGCACTTTTGAGGTGCACTCAGAGGCTACCTTTAAAATCCACCATAGCATCGTGATTGGCTCCAAAAAGCTCACCTTTACGGCACCTCTTACGGCACCTCTTAGCGCACCTCTTGTTAGACCATGGGAAACGAGGTTGCCGAAGTCTCTCGACTTGTTTTTGACCAGCTCTTCTGGTGTCTTTGGAAAGTAGTCGCTCTGCTAATGCCTACTATTGCCGACACCAATACTAGTGCTGACATTAATGCTGCTGTCTTAATCAAACATGCAGACTCCAGCCCATGTGTCTTCAAGCTGCCAACCATCTATTAGCTATAACATAAATTTAAAAGAAAATAAATTTTCGAAAATCACTCAATGTCAATGCACAAACTAAAAAGTAGATTTGCCACTGATAGAATCAACACAAAACCAACATATGAACAGACAATCGACCATCTTCCCAAAGTAAATGCCACTACTCCCCAAATGGCCACCACACTGCTTGCTAACAAAGAACACCCCCACAGCAGCAAATCATACTTCAAAAAAACTATAACAGTCTCTCTTCCAATTGTTCCTTAACATATACCCTTCAAAAAATAGTCACAGCACCCAATCCAGTCACAATCCAAATTTAAACAGCCAGTTCACAGCACCGTCTGCCCCAGAAAGATGGAGTTTGCCCTTGTTACAACTCCACAATAGTATTCTCTTGGTCTGCAAGAAGATATGGCATTTTTCTAAAATGCTAAACTAGAAAATGGATCCCCTCTTCGAGGTACTATAGAAATTGTAGAAGAGGCCCTGGCGAAGACCTTTAGGTAGATAATAATTGACAAAGGCCGAAGCCTTTTTCGCGATTGAAAAAAGCCGAAATCAGGAATCGCTCAGTTCACGACCGAAAATTTTTAAAGTCCACGTGCGACCCTCACGTGAAATTCTCACGTGAACTTCTCACGTGAAAGGTAGACGTTTTAGTCCACGTGCGCCTTGCACGTGGGAGGTAAATATAGGTAGACGTTTTAGTCCACGTGCGACTTTCACGTGAGAGGTAAACGTGAAGGCAGACGTTTTAGTCCACGTGCGCCTTTCACGTGAGAGGTAGACGTTTTAGCCCACGTGCGCCTTTCACGTGAGAGGCAAACGCAAAGGTGAACGTGAACTTTCAGCTGCAGTCTCTACATGAGTGAGTTGATTAAATACGGCCTGACCAATTTAGGGGGTACCAAAAAATGTTCGTCTAAATGTGTGACACTGGGTAGTCAGACTGCAATTCCGTTACCGCATTAATACAACGAAGAGTTATTTTGTTGAATGAAGTTTTTCAATAAAAGTATAGTATGTCAGTCTTTTAAAAGTTCGTCGTTTTCAGTTGTTCTAGAATCTTAAATAAATTTTCGTCATATGCGTCTCATAGCTCATATCGTCTTGAATCTCTATCGTGCTATTATTACTTTCCAAAACTCCTTGTAATCTCGTGTCAAACTCTATCTTCTTCTTTCCTTTCTTCGTATCTCTCTCTTTAAATTCGAATAAGCAGTCTAAGGCTATACTTACTTCTAGTGATATTTAGTTTTACTTACTACTATTCTAATACTCTAATTATTAATTAAGTTTCAACTTTTAACAAAGCAAAGTAAACAAAGATGCCTCCTCCTCCTCGTCCATCTTTTTACGATCGTGAATTCGAAGTAGCAACTCTCTGTGATATTATCAGACAAAATTGCATAGACTTCCACTTACCACCTGAAGGAGAATCCTCCTCCTCAGAAGAATCGGATGAAGATGAACATCTAGCTCCTTCTCAGAAAAATAAACCACCTGAGTGGGGTAGAGCAAGGAATCCAAGGGGAACTTCGTTTGACTGGTTAATTGCTTATGAATTTTTGAAGGTAATTTCAAGGTAATTTAAAAGGAACCTATAGCCTAAAAGGACACTTTTCGAACCTTATTTTGAAAATCTCTCAGAAGCAGCTAAAAACAGTGGATGTTTATTAGTAAATCGTGAAATTTTTCATAGATTCAAGGATCCTCGATATGAGAAATCTAAAGCCTAAACCCAAAATTATGAGCCAAAGCAATACCCAGTTAAAGAAGAGAATACACTTTAAGAATGTTGATTTAGTTTATGATAGCGGGTGGAGTTATGAAGAAGAATTGGAAGGCAATGGCGATGGACAAATCGTTACTTTAGCTGATTCTGGAAGTAGGAATCAACTTCAAGATAATCCTCTAAACTTCTCTCCTCATCCTCTTGGATTGAATACTAGTAGTTCTATTAATAATTTAGGTGTTGTTGTTAATAAACGCAGAGATCGAGCTAGTCGTATAAGCAGAGATACAGCAGAAGAATACGGGAGTATAGTGAGACATACTCCACAACTACAAGCTCAACCCACGCCTGCTAGATACCTTCGTGAAAGTGGATCAAGAAATACTTTAGATGTTGAAGATTCAGAGAGGAAATGTATGCTAAGTGGTGTCACTCCTGGTATTACTCCTAATTTAGCTGCCACTCCTAATGTTACAGGCAATATAACACCTCCACCTATGGCATTAAATTCATCCAGTCCAATATCAAACATGAACGTAAACGAGACTAATAGCACTCCAAATATATTAATTAACAGCAATGTAGAGAGGCTTAGAAATGGGAACATAACTAAATCTAAAACCAAGACTCCGCGTATCAAAATCTATGTTGGTTCTCAACTCTCCGCTGTCGACACCGCAAGGTTCCTCAAGCTCGAGAAGATACATGCTGTCGTAAACGTATCCGGGAATCAAAAACGTCAGCTTAGAGGGAGAGTCGTCGATTTCGAAGATCTACTTAGGGACGATAGCGAAACAGAATTAGATATAGACGCAGTCAGACAGGATCCTATGTTCATGGGTTTATTTCGAGCTGCTATTGGAACCATTCGACATAGTGTTTGGGCAGATTCTTATCCTATAGAACATATATTGGTTTCGAAAGCAGACTTTAGACGATATTATACCAGCAAGAAAAAAAATCTAGATCCTAATAGTAGCGATGAAGACATAGTTTTAGACGAGTCTGAGGAGACTATGAATCTCTTCTTTCAATGTTATAAGGAGAAGAGGGAATCTTATCTGAATTTATATGAGAAGAAGACGATGGAGTTCTATGCGAAATATCTTGGATTGGATCGATTAGAAGATGCTTGCAAGAAAACAGGCTCGGATTGTCCCACTTGCTATGTGGAATATCCGGCTTTAGACGACGGTCGATATCCAATAGAAGATCATTTTCGAAGCGTTTATGGGTGGGTTATAGAACAGGCTAGGAAACATCTGGAGCTTTCTAATAGGAAAAACGCAAGAGAAAATGAATCGTCTTCTTCTTCTGCAGAGAACTACTTCATCGATGACATTAAAGACGACAGTCATTCTTTCCGCATCCTTTTCCACTGTCAAAACGGTCAGAATCGATCAGCAGCACTGGCAGCAGCATTTATAATGCAACACAGAACAGTAGATCCCTTCAACCCTTCCACTCCTTATGACGATGATCACTCAACTCTAACTCATATAACACCGACTAAATCGCCAAATCTGAATTCCCTAAGACGTATTGTTGGTCTATTGAGTAGAAAACGAGCGTTAGTGCTATTGAGCAATCCATGTTTTTTGAAGAAGCTAGTGGTCTTTGCAGACGATTTAGATCGAGTTGCTTCGGAGATATCAGAGGAAGTGGACGAAGATTTTATGGTGGGAATCGTTGAAAAGGAAGAGGAGGGAAGATGATATTAAAGCATAAAGATGAAGTTTCAAGTTTCTTATTCTTAATAGTGTGTTTAGAAAGTCATTTTTATGTGTGCAGATTTGTGATTTAGAAAGAACCATCAAATACATATCAGTGAAATTCATATTGTTTTCTTTAACATGCGGTGTTCTTGCAAGAGTATATGCGAGACTGAGATAGTAGTTGAGTTTTTTGAGTTCTATGGAGAGAAGTAATCAGTTTAGTTTGCTATTTTTAATGGATGATGATAACAGTACTCTATCCTAATTCTACACATAGTGTCGCTGAGATCGTTTCTTTTTACCGAGTAATTTATAGTCACAGTACCATGACTCGTTCACTAACAACAAATCATTCCTTTTTTCTTCTATTTCTGCATCTCCTCCTCTTCCATTACCTATCACTTAGTATTTACGCAGCAGAACAAGAAACAGAAACAGATGATTCCAGCACTAATACTATCGATAATTACAATGCTACTAATTTATCTCCTCCTGATCGCAATTCTCCACCACTCCTCCCCGGCAATATCTGGAACGACACTCTTAAATTCAAGTCAGAAGTCCATTTCAAAGCTCCACCAATCCTCCCTGGTAATATCTGGAACGACACTCTTCCACCACTCCTCCCCGGCAACATCTGGAACGATACTCTTAACTAGGCGTTGCTTTGGTCCTTGAAAATGTTAAACTCTAAACTCATAATTTCCCTGTCCAAAAGTAGCTATTTAGCACTGAAAACCGTCATTTTTTTAATAGATTTAAGGTCCCGGGATTCGGAGGAAAATGTAAAAATGTCAGACCAAAGCAACGCCCAGTTAAATTCAAGTCAGAAGTCCATTTCAAAGCTGTTAGACCATCGCGATCATTCATACTAATACTTCCTCCTAAAGAAATTGCTGTAGATTATCCAGATCCTATGTTAGATATATGGAAACATATTGATAGTATTGTACCTAAGTTTGTGTGGACTGTTATGTGCGAAAAAGAGGACTTTAATAATGAATCAAATGATTTAGAGAAGACTAAATCTTCTGCTCAGACTCTGTGTCGTAAAGCTTTCCAACAGAAATGGATCAACATAGAGGGTGCTCAAGTATTTTCTAGAACTTCGAAAGACAAAGAGTGGCAACCGTGGCGTGGAGCAAAATCTGTTGAACAATTAACTGCTTATGGTTTTGAAGGTAATTTAAAGGGTATTTAAAGAGAATCTATACCGTAGAAGAATACTTTTCGAACCTTATTTTTGAAAGTCTCTCAGAAGCATTAAAAAACATAGGATTTTGATTAGTAAATCGTGAATTTTTTCATAGATTCAAGGATCCTCGATATGAGAAATCTAAAGCCTAAACCCAAAATTATGAGCCAAAGCAATACCCAGTTAGTAGAAACTATTAAGAAAGAATACGCGGATTATCAGGAAAAGTTGAAAGAGTTTCATGAAAAAGGGAAGGAAAAGATGGTGAAAGCGCTGGCGAAAACTAGAAGTACTAAAGAGTCAACTGGTAAAATCCTCATCTTATCTCGACAAACTTTTCCAGTTTGGTTAAACTGTTCTCATTATATGGTTGATCTAAGCTCTAACTTTGCTCGTAACTATAAGAATCCTGAAGAAACGTTATCGGAAATTCAAATGCACTCGGTGATAACGGTAAATGATTTTCTTCCTGCTGTCAGTGAACAACTGATTTATTCTGGAAAGGCATGGTGGCTTTATTGGAGGATACCTGGTGCTACTAATACGACTGAATCTCATAGTATTAGTAGTCCTCTAAAAGTTTCGTTTCAATGGACTGATAAAAAGGAGGGAGGGTTATGGCGATCTGTTGAATCGAGAGTGTTACCAGAAGATCCAACTAGTCCTGCAAAAAATATCCGACGAACATGTGATTTAATATGGGAAGCTAGTAAGACAGCTGCTACTACTGGCATAGTAGCTAACGAAAAGTGTTCTCTTGATCCAGAAGTAAGTGATGGTTCGTGCAGCACAACTGGCACTCATTCCTCGAACATTACTAGAACTGCTAAACTTTATCTAGATAGCCAGAAATCCTACGATTGGTTCCGATTTCGATTTCTCGAGTTTGCAGAGGTCGTAGCCAAGAGAATCGAACAGAAGGTCATGCATGATGCATTGAATTTTAATTCAACATCTGCAAATAGCAACTCGCCAATCACCGTTTACGATCCTGTCGCTGGTGCATGCTGGTTTCCTCTTTTAGTGAAAACTAAACTTCCACATCTAGTTCATCCTATCTGTTCAGACATATCCTCTGATGCAGTTGCTGTTGCTAGGGACAACTTTAAAATGAATAACTTACTTGAAGAGAATAACGATGTCACGCTCTTAACTGGATGTTGCTTTTGGATCCAGGATTTCGGCAAATTGCGGGTCCTTAAATATAGCAAAAATGTCACGTTCTACCCTTGCAAAACAGCACTTTAGCATGGAGAATTATAAGAATAGGATTTGGGGATTTAGAGACCAAAGCAACACCCAGTTAACTGGTGATTTATTTGATCCATTGAAAGAAGCAATTGCTAAAGATCCTTCTTTAAAACCGAGATTCGTCTACTTCCTTCCTCCACAAGATACTTTACCTGAGAACTTCAACTCAATAGCATCAGCAGCTTTAGACGTTCCACCAGTATCAGTTTTCGTACCGGAAGATATCGATGATGAACTCTACTTCTTCCATAGAATGGCTAAAGAACTACCGTCGTTGTTAGCTAGAGATGCATCTGTGTTTATATCGGTAGCACATAGTAAAGTGGAGAAGGTGAAAGAGGTGTTAAGGAAGGAAGAATATGGTTGGCCAGAAAGTAGAGAGTGGATTGGGAGATGGGGAGAAGGTATCAATTCTCGAAGTGTGAATAAACGAAGGTTTTATAATCCTAGTGGACTCTTTGAATATGAATTTCCATAATATATTACGAATTACTAGTAGTTGTATGTAATGTAAATATTTAGTGTGTGCTGTTTTAGTCTTTTCAAACTATGTACTGATAGTCTTAACTTAGAGAGACAAACAATATTGAAAAAAACGACGAGTGTCGAGTGTTTGTTGAGATCGAATATCTCTAAAGTAATATTAATAATTTGAACTTATTTATTTCTAGGCAAGGTAATAATACTACTTTTTGATCGTTGTCTTGAAATATAACTATGGAAACCAACAGTCCCTCTGTCTCCGAATCCTCTGCATGTACTACACAAGCTGCTGTGACTCTACACTTCTTAGGAGGCCAAACGATTACGATAAGGAATATAAGTGAAATTCTGTATCCTCCACACCAATATCATGCACGTAGATATATCGTTGATATAGTGAAACTAAAAGCAGCTGCACTTGAAGAATACAAAAGAGTGAAAGTTGATCAAGCTAACAATGGGGAAAACTCTAATTTAGACGATGCTGCTGGAGCAGTTGCTGTAAACGATCTTGATCTTTCTCGTTCCCAATCCGACTCTGTACCTAAATCCGATAATGAATCGATAAATGACTTGAAATGGTGGAATTTGTCCCTTATAAATGGAGAAACGGCAGAAGAAGTTTGTGACGACAATCGCGAACTCGATCTAGATCTTTTGTTCGACGACTCTATCTTTCATGTTTTACTTCGAAGAACCGGTAACTCTGATAAAGATATCAAGGAACTAACTCTGATTTTCGAGCCAGATCTAAGAGATGGTTTTCAAGAACCATTACCTGAGACTTACGCTAATGAGATGAATGTTTTTTTCAGTCCTTCTGAAAATGATATCTTTCCCTGGGATGGAATCTCTCCACCGCCTAGAAACTCTATCGTGAATCGCTTATTCTCTTTTCTTGACAAGCATCCAATGGTCCCGATTAGATTAGAAGTAAATGGACTGTCTGGTGACGAAGAGGCTCTTCTGGAACAGTTCATTTTGAAAGTCGTTGCTAGTTTGTTTCGGAAATGGACTAAGTATCGAGTGACCGAATTCGACCTTATGGAACTCGGAGAGGACGAAATGGCATCAATTTGTGATGTGCTTGCTGGTAATGAAGCTACTAGAAACGTCGTTGAAGTTGCTGATTTCCAACTTCACCATGATTACTTCGGTGAGCATGTCAGGATCCAAACAAGACTTACTGGTTTCCTTCGTTCACACAAAGAGACGTTAGTCAAGCTCAGCCTCCAGATTTCTAACATGAAAGAACAAATAAACGCGACTTTGTCATACTTTCTCACAGGAAATTCTACAGTAAGATGTTGCTATATCGACGTATTTAATTATGCGGAACAACTGGATTTTCATGCAAATCATAGTCTTCGAAATCTAACGACTTGCACCGATACTCTGACAGCTATAGGTAGTTGCATCAATCTTACAGATTTGCGTTTCTACACACACTACTGTCTCCATCCGCTTGAAGTAGAAGCATTAGTTACGAGCGTGAGTAATTTACCTAATTTAAAAGAGGCAGATATTTTAAACAGATTGAATTTCATGCTTCCAATTTGGCGAATACATATTGAAGCTATGGACAATATCTTTGCGCATCTGTCATCTTCTAAACTTCTCAGACGACTTCACTTCCATTTGTCATTATTTAACGAAAGGTCATTTCAGTATTTGTGTGAAGCAGCAGCTAAAGATAGACGCATCAAACAGCTTAAAATTGGAACAGTTCGATTATACGATGCTAGAAATAGGCAACGAATCCATTGGAACTCTCTTTGTGAAGTGCTTTCAAACAGCTCTTCGATTGATGAGGTGCAAATTCAGGGTATTCAAAACATATCAGATTGGCGTCATCTTGGTAAACTAGTCCGAAACAAGTTCACAATAAGGAATTTCTCTATTCCTGGTGCGACATGTAGGGAGAATGATTTAGTAGCGTTCTGTGAGGAGTTACTGTTGGGTTTGGATATGAATTTTATTGCTCGCATCTCTCAAGTGCCGAATCATCATCTTGGTATTGCTACGTCCAAACTGCAGACATTGAAGTTAAATAGTGTGAAAATGGGAGATGTAGGAATGTGTAAAGTTTCGACTTTTCTTAAATTCGGTGCTCCTCGATATCCTCTTCTAAATACAGTAGGTCTCAGCTACATCCCTACAATAAATCGAGAGACTGCATTGAGTTTCGTGGCTGTTCTCGAAGCAGGTCACTGCTGTTGCAAATTGAAGTGTCTGGAGCTTAGTAAATCACTGGTTCTTGATGATATTGTAGTAGATAAAATTGTATCGGCTTTGCGGAAAAATACTGCTATGGATTCAATCTCTCTTCGGGATTCACGAAAAGATCATGCTCTTTGGAAAGTCGACCAACTTCGAAAGTTTAACTCCTTGTTGAATGAAGCACCTAATAATATGACTCTAACTTGTCTAGATCTGGGTGACATGGGTGACGATGATGACGATATCGAGTTGTTTGATCTAGACAACAGGGAAGAGGCTGAGGGTATACATTTAGAAATCGAAGAGGCACTAGTCCGAAATCAGGATCGGGTTGAGTAGCAATGTTCGTCGTGATTGCACTTGTGCTAGATGAAGATAGTGAGTCTATCTACTGAACAATTAAATTATATATGATCTATTGTATGTGTTCAAGTCTAAAAGGATCATACTGAATATTACTAGTTTTTAATGGAAATTAATTGTCCTCATCATAGCAATATAAAATATATGAAGCTAACAGTGAATGTTTACAGTTCACTTGCATCGTTTTTATAGATATTTTGAATTATATGATCATGTTTCGTTCTAATCTACTTCCGCTTTTTCTCTTCTCCTTCCCTAGTAGTGTCGACTCTCTAGGATTAGCATCCCATCCTCCTCCCAATCCAAGTAGCAGTTCAAGTTCGATCACAGCACCAGCACCAGTAGCACCACCTCAAGTCGATGTACCACCATCTATTACACCAAGATTCAGCTGGCCGATTAATGCATGCAGCAATAATGCTATGTCTCTTTCACAACTACGAAACTCACTAAGATCAGTTCGACCTCCTACTCAGATACATGGTGGACAAACCCAATCACAACCATCTCCATATTTTAATCAACGTCATTCATTACCAAGTTCAGCTGGGGCTACTTCAATAATCAACGAAGCAGCTAAAGCAGTTACAATAAGGAATGAAGCTGCAGCTGCTGCTGTACCTCATGAATTAGACAATACCGTTCTGGAGGGTTTAAGTCTAACTAAGAACAGTCATCTACCACCTAAAAGTCTGTTGTTAGGAGGAGGTGCGACTTCACTTAAACGTCATTCACTTCCTGCACATCTCAACAGTCGACATTCTCTACCCAGTAGTCTTCTTAGTGGTAGTCGGAGTCTTAATTTAGCTAGTCGAGGAACACCTTCTTCTGCTACAGCATCCGCATCTTCATCGACTACAACAATACACACGGATGCAATACTATTTGAGAATCCATCTACTTCGAAAGCACATAGTGTCTCTATCTCGATGATCCCAAGCAAACATCCCGGACCTACACCTCGACCTCCTTCTTTATCTAGTGCTGGTGGTGCTGCTAGTAGTGGACAAAGTAGCTATGTGTCGGAAGTCACTGAGCCTGATGGTGAACAAGCTAAACGATCTATAGTAGAACTACAGGAACAACAAGATGAGTTACAGGCTCAACTTCTGGAGCTGCAACGAAAAGAAAATGCTATGGATGAGTTGAAAACGGAACATGGAAAGTTAGTTGATGATGTTAAATTAGAGTTATTAAAAATACAGAATCGAATACAGAATAGACATATAAAGTGTATGATGAATTTACTCCGCAAGAATACGGTGCTGGAGGAGGAAGATAGTGAAGAAGAGGAGGAAGAAGATATTGAGGCTCAACGACTTGCTTTAATTAAGGAGAAACTTCTAGCGCATAGGAAGAAGATTTTAGAGTCGTGAAGCGCGAAACAACAAACCGAATTCATAGGTGGATGATGCTTTGATCTTGAGTAGATTTTACTCAGATCTTTGCCTTTAGTACTATAGTTATAGTTACTAATAGATGTTTGCGAATTGACATTTTAATTTCTTTGTAAATACTCAATATTGTTTCTACTCGTATGTTCTTAAAGTATCATAAACCAATATTATCTAAGAAATTATGTTTTGAACGTGTATTTACTTCATAAAGATCGAATGTTATACTAGTTTATTGCAACCTACATATTTAGTCCTATTTATAACAATCATGATTAGCACCATACCCAAACCCATGTCAAAGCATCATCGCTTACTAGTGCAGCTCTCCAAGATAATCCATACAAGAAGCATATCTTCTTCAGCAATACAATCTCAAACTTCTAAAACATCAAGTCAATTCCTTGTTGAAGCATCACAAGTCCTACAAAATAACAGTGAGAATTGTAATCATAACGATTCAAATCCTAAGATTACTCACAAACTCCAGCCTTTCATCTTAGAACGATATTTAGCTATCAACGAGTTTCAATCAAAACATCAACTAAGTTGTTCAGATGCAACAGGCTGGAAGCAATCAGACATACTAGAATTGGCCGATGAAGAATGCAAACAACTCTGGAATAATCTATCTCTACAATATACAGAGTCACTCGGCCATCCATTATTGCTGGAGGAAATATATTTGAAGTATAGAGAGAAGATAGAGGAAAACAGTAATACGAAATGTAGTTCAGATTCCTATTTCGACCCTTCTCAAAACTCCATCCGTATCCTAGAATGCATACCGGCAGAAGGCATTCTAATGACTATGATGGCGTTTTTATCTCCTGGAGATGAAATAATCGTACAGACTCCTTGCTATCAAAGCCTCAGTGAAATTGGGAGAAGTAGAGGATGTCAGGTAATCAACTGGGATCCAATATATGATGAGGGAAGTAATGAGTGGAAGTTTGATATAACTCTTTTAGAAAAGACTTTAGCAAGCCATCATAAGATTAAGATGATAGTCTTAAACTCCCCTCATAATCCAACTGGTTACTTCTTCACACAAGCTGAATTATTGAAGATATCAGAGTTATGTTTTAAATCGAATACTATTTTGTTTGTGGATGAAATGTATGCTGATATCTTGGAGGAAAAACAAGATACTATTACATCATCTACAGTCTCTGTATACGAATCCTCCGATAGTAAACCTAAACGTCTTACTCCTCTGATATCAGCCGTTGGTTTACCTAATTCCATAGTATTATCAGGATTGTCGAAGCCAGCCGGTCTACCAGGACTGAGAACAGGTTGGCTTGCAGTTAGTAGAGAACAAACTACACTTCGCGGAACTATGTCAAGTAAGAGACTACACCACCATCTGTCCTCCTGCTCCAACTGAAATATTAAGTATAATCGCATTAAGGAATGAAAGACAATTAGTGGAAGTTAGTCGAAAGACTTGTAGGAATAACTTTATGTTGTTAGAGGAGTTTGTGAAGAAGTTTGAAGAGAGAATATTTATGAAAGGTATAAACAAATTGGGAAGGAATAATGATGTAGATAGTACTATATCGGGCTGCATGACAGTATTTGTGAGGATCAATGAGAAGAGTAATATACTGCTGAAGGCTTTAGAAAAACGGGGATATAATAAAGACAAGAATATAATTCGATTAGACGAGCAACTTTGCAACTATCTTTTGAAAGAATATTCTGTTTGTGCTGTACCTAGCAGATGTTTTGGTTTTGATATACTAGGACTACGATTTGGTCTTGGTAGACAAGATTTTGCTGAATCTATTAATATATTGGAAAGAGCATGCACAAAGTTATTACTCGAACTTGAAGTTGAAGAGTGACATCTTATTATGTAACTTATTTGATATTTCTTATTCTAGTACTGTATTTTTCTTCTATATTTTTTTTGTAAATGAATACAAAATCTATCCGTGGAAAATGAGAAATTTTCGTTCACAATCTCTTTTAAATCTATCTGAGTTTCAATTGAAATAAGAATACTATACTGTCTAAACTGTATCACATATCTAAGAATGTGATTATATAGCCATCACTTCTTAATCTTATCTTTCCTAACTGTTAACAACTTCTTCTTTAAAGTTTAATCTTCAGAGAAGCTATCATAAGAATAGTCTAAGTCACTAGTGCTAAATAGTTACAACTATTAGTTAAGCAACAACCACACCATGCCTCCTCGCACCAAAGGAAAAGGACCTGGTAGAACCCGCTACGGTCTAACCTGGTGGGGTGGCAAGTTCTTAGATGCATTTAATGGAATCGATTTCTCCAACCGACTACCAAGAGGTGTTACGTATGCTAATAACGGATCATGTAGTGATATTGTTATCAAAAGTGAAGGAGGTAACTGTTGTGTACAAGCTCAAGTTCAAGGATCAGATTGGGAACCATATCGAGTAAAAGTGAAGTTAACTGCTTATGGTTTTGAAGGTAATTTCAAGGGTATTTAGGAATCTATACTCTAAATGGATACTTTTCGATACTTAATTCTGGAAGTCTCTCAGAAGCTATCAAAAACACTGGAATTTAATTAGTAAAACGTGAATTTTTTCATAGCTTCAAGGATCCTCGATATGAGAAATCTAAACCCTAAATCCAAAATTATAGGCCAAAGCAATACCCAGTTCTCTGATTTCTCTAATTTAAATCTCTCCAAACAGATTGATAGTATTATAGAAGGTTTAGGTCCAGTAATTGTAAGTAGATTATTGAATAGAGAGTTACCAGAAGTATTGTTGGAGGAATTGGACAAGAAGAATATTAAGTTGTTCCCGAAGAATTGGAGAGATGTTGATGCTCGATGTAGTTGTCCA
>Ga0099798_10251_pt1 | contig 18470 bp, 12 predicted proteins | sample Uncmet_Sort29A_1_FD_89870 | JGI IMG/M metagenome (GOLD analysis project Ga0099798, IMG submission 89870) | Marine eukaryotic communities from CALCOFI LINE 67, Pacific Ocean - CN13ID_Sort29A_1 | ecosystem: Environmental > Aquatic > Marine > Oceanic | place: Pacific Ocean: Monterey Bay | collected...
ACAGACTATTAATAAATGTAAAAACACACTAATGACAAAGAGATCAAAAAAAAGTGGGTGTCCTATCGATGGCCTTTCGAAAATTAGCTTCAAAAAACTAGAAACCACAACAACTCGAAATTGAAACAGGATTTAAAAACTCAGATTAAAAAGTTAGAAGCTTTCAAAATTCGTATCTACAATATCAATCTATTCAAATGTTATAAAACATCGATTTAAATCAACCAACTAAAAACTTGGTGAATATATAATCATATACTTATGGTAAATTTCTGATAGAAATAAATCGAAGGTTTTGACTCTAAACTAAATTAAAAATTAAAATCTATGAAGAAATTTTAATAAACCAAATCTAACCTGCAATGAAGATTTCAAAATTGAAATAGCTTTAATTTGAAATCTAAACTGACATTAATATAGCTCAACCAATGCATTAATGCACAAATGACAAAATACAACGCTCACGACACTTTAATTAAAAAGAAACAATTTTATAGACTTGACAAGAATCACAAACTGAAATGAAAAAACACTTAAAATATAAAATCAAAAATTTGAAAAAAGAAAATGAAAAAAAATGCATCTTTTAGATTTTTTTTTTTTCAAATTATGATTGGATATGTACTTCTATAAAATCAAAATTTAAGAAAATTAACTTTTTTTGAAGACTTATAGAGATAAAAGGTACTAGATAACTAAGAAACTTAACTTCATAAAAAGATGCGGAACAACTTAACTAAACTGCATGACAAGACACGGCAACTTAATTTCATGACAAGAAACAAGAAAGAGAAACGATTTCTTGTAAACTTAGATACGGAAATTAAAATTAATGACAAGAATTGAATTTTGAAGAAAAAAAAAATCTAAAAAAAAAACTAATTTTTTAAATACTAATGTCTTTCACTTTGCATAAAATGATTGGATAAAATAGAAAATAATGGTATGAAAATGAGATGCAAATTAGACTGCACGGAAGAATAAGATACAAATCTTATTTAATAGACAAGGTGATGCTTGAGAACTTTGTAACAACATCAATATGATTGTCATTAAAAGTGAAAACTAAAAGAATTAAATATGAAAAAATCTGTTTTGTCATAAAAAATTATGTTTGATAATGGAAAAACTACCGACTTTGATAATGACATTCTCCATAAATCAAAAGGAAAGAAAGGAAATAGAATAATCTTTATGTATATGTATACTTTTGGGCTAGTTCACAAAAAAAAATGTAACACTTTTTCACATTCACATTTTGTAATTTTTCTTTATTACACTGGTTGGAACTAACTTATTATTATTCACAAAGATAAATGTCAAAAATCCTTCCTTTTAAATCCAACGCCAACCACTTCATTTTGTAATAATCAGCAATTAAATTACGCCTACTACTACAATTCATTTTTTAAAATAAAGACTGTATTGTGTATCTATTGACATTAGTAATTTCTAGATTTTATTCAAGAGGCTATAGAGATTTTGAAATTCCTATAAATGATTTCTTGTTAAATTTCTATTATATTCTTCTGTTATACGAAACTTTTTTACATTTCATATTTTTACATTCCTACGATACTGACACTTGATTCCATATCATATTATTTTGGAACTTGCATGCTTCTTTTCAGAATTTCGAATTTGTCTTTCTTATCGAATTTGCCTTGCCAACTTTTCATCACGTTCCATTTATTTAAATTAGGAATAATTGTCTTTTTTAATTTTTTTGAGTGGTATCTATTTCTAGATAATTCTTTCTCGTCTCAATATTCTGTCTTTATAATAAGAATAATAATACAGATTTCTTGGTAGTTAGTTATTTTCATACTTTACACGATATTTTTGGTTTGATATGACCTCTGTAATTTCAACTCTGTGTATTTTGCCGCAATGCCAGGCTGTCACAACTTGACCAACAACCAGGTCTTACTAACAATCATCAACCCAATTCCTTGACTCACTTCGACTTAATTCTATACCATTCTCACGCAATTTTATTTCCAATATTTTTGAATTCATTTCAAAGAGTTCAAAATAATTTTGAATAGGTTTAAGGCATTCATCTCTATATTTTATAAATGACTACCTCCATCATGGTGGTCTATAAGGTGTATTTTATTTTCGTTCCATTATATTTTATTGTCGTTTAGCCTTATATAAGGCAGTGGATCTGTAACGATTCCGCTTACCATGATAGATTCTTCATTTTAAAAGAGAATCAATGCAGTCTTCATGCTAACTAATAGCAGCCACAGATAAAGCAGAATTGCCTTTTCAAGTCGTCGAATTAAGATCAGCTTCGTATTTAAGGAGCAAATCAACAATTTTCTTGTGACCCTTTTGCACGGCCTTATGTAACAACGGAAACTTACCCTTACGCTTACTTTTTTGATTGCTATCAGCTTTTTATTCAAGTAATTATTTAAGACAATTAATTTTCCTGACGCCACACTTTTCAGACTCTAATTCTACAATATTATAGGATGCTGTATACCCAGGCCTACCTTGATCGACTACAGCTTTACATTTTATCAAATATTTAACAACACCTACTTCACCTATTTCCACAGCTTCTAATAAAGCTGTATGACCTCGAGGCTACCAATTAACATCTGCTTTCTATGCTAATAAACTTTAAACTGCACATTTTACTTCCTGGATTTTAGAATTATTCCCTACATTTTTAGATCCCCATCTTATTGCCTCAATTAATGCATTCAAACCATCTAGATCTTCAAAAACAGGCACAGCTTTTTATTTTACCAAAGCTTCAATAACATCTATGTTACCCTCCCTGGCTGCTTCCATTAAAGCTGTACGTCTGCTTGGAGTTTTTCTATTGACATCAGCTTTCTATTCTAGTAAAATTTAAACACTATTTTAATCCTCACATCATATAGCTTAAATCAGGGGTGTCAAATACATACTGCGACTGTCAAAATAAGGTTGCTAATATGAAAGTTAATCAATATCTGCTTTTTACTCTACAAGTAGGCTCACATTCTTGTGATTTTTCGTATAGATAGCTTGCACTAGTAGGGTTCTTGGAATCAATTCATAATTTACCAATGTATTTCAACGGCAACTATGTTATTTATAAACTAACCGTTGAACTTGTATACCTCTATACTCTACGATCTTATTCCTTCATTCAGGTGATAGATAATAGTTTGGGTCAGCCTTTTAACCTAGCAACCTTTCAACAATTCAAGACGAGTTTCATGTTTTATTTCTGTTAAGAGCCCTCTTAAGGTCTAATCGTTACCGCCATTTTTCGTCTATACTGGCAAGTATCTAGGTGCCTTGAACATATTCTTTATACGGGTTATAACAATCACCGCAGCCTTCATACGATTAATATCTATTACCGCGTATCTTTTCAGAAAACCGTTCCTGTATACGTCAAACTTCTTAAGCTTTCTCCTACTTCACTTCGTAGTTGTTTTCTCCTACTTCACTTCGTTTTTTTTTTTTTTTACTTTACACATAATCTCACCAGGCCCATCAATATGTCCTCTACCTGCCTATAAATTTGATTACAGGCCTATCTAAACTTGATTACAGGCCTATCCTATAGATTCCAACTTGATTACAGGCCTATCTATATTACTCCTACCTGTTTCAAGTTCTGTCTCCAAATTTGATTCCAAATTGATTATCTATTCATTTTGAAACCTAGAAATAACATTCCCAATGACATCTATTTTTAGCCAACTTAAGAGCAGTTTCACCATTTTCGCTCTGCTACATGATATCGACCCCCTATCAAATTAACTCTTGAACACAATCAATGTGATTCTCATAAGCAGCACACATTAAAGCTGTCCAACCTTTAGAGTTTTTCTAATCTAATTTTGCATTCGATTTTGTAAGCCAATGTAAAGAGGCTAAATAACCTTTTTTTGCAGCTAAGGTCAATACCGTTTCACCATCTTTATTTTTTACTTCGAAATCATATCTATTCAATAAAGATTCCTCACGAACCCCCCACCACCAATTATAGTTAATAAGGGAAAACAATCAATCATAATCTGTTTGCTTACTGAAATAATCATTTTCACCATCATTATTTTCAATTTCCATATCAATATCATTATCAACACCATTTTGAGCGTCAACTACTCATTTTTTACCAGTTTCTTCTTCATCATCGAAGGATGCCAAATTAGAGTTCATCTCGACATTTGCCGGTAAATAGGTATCAAGCTTTGCAACTCCAAACTTTCCCTACCCTGGTCAAACTTACTCACCGTTAGGAAGTGAACTTTTCTATCATAATCATTAAGGATCCAATTTACCATCATTTCGAGGTTTATGAGAAGAATTCATTCTCAAAAAAGATTTCTGGCCCTATCATTTTTTTTTTGCTTTGTCACTGGACAAATTATCGCTTTTGGAACTATTCAATGGGTCTTATTTAAATGCAATCTTTTCATTATTTTTCTCATTTGAGGAATTAACACTAGTGCTAAGTTTCATTTTTTTTTTTTTTCTAATTCATGGAAGGGAATTATGATTTTTTTTTTTTTGATTTGTATAAGGACACCCAATCCATGCATCTATATGAAATTCCTCAGCCTATAAACTTTAATCGCAGGCTTAGTCCTAGTATAAAGAATCTTAATCATGATCATCAATATGAGAATACGAATCATTTACCGATTATGAATTTTATTCACTTTCAGTATCCAAGGAAACATTTGAAATTCCATAAATTAAATTTAGAATTCATCTTAATTTTTTCTTTTTTTCATACTAATTAAGCATTAATAACTTTTTTCATTGTTACGTTTTGTTAGAAACAAACCCCATCTTAAGAGCTATTACTGATACGATGATAGAACCCTTTGAGAGGTTTTTAATACCAAATTCATATTACTCATCTTTTTCATCGCTAATCTCTCCCAAATTCTCTTTCTTGAATTTTTTGTTCAATTTGCTTGTAATCGATTCAATTAAATCTTAACTGGCTTTCATATCGGAATACTCTGACAAAGAATCTGTAAGCAAACGGATATCAAAACTACCCTAAATGATATTATTCTTTTCATTTTCATTTTCCATATCAGGGTTATTCGCTTTGGTCAAAGATTCCGTTATTTAGATAGAATCAATCTCTACAAAATGAGCTTTAGAATTGAACCTATGAAGGACACCATATTTTCATTCTTTCATAGATGCAAAAGCTTTCTGATCGAAATTAAATGGAGAATTTTCTAATCAACTTTTCCATTGCCCAATTTAATTATCATCAATTTGAAATAATTCTCGTACATCCTACAGTCTCAAAGGCTAATTGGTTTTTCATTTAGGATTATTTTTCACTTAACCTGTTTTTAGATTCGAAAATTAATCTTAATTTGACAATACTTTTTTTTTTACCAACCAACCAACACTACACTTGGCCAACAAGCTTTCGATTTTGTAAATAAGATTATGATATGAAAATTTCAAAAAAATATAAATGTTTAAGAAAAATGTGAATTATCAATTTCAAATCTAAAAGAAACCTAGACTGGATCTTCGACCAAACCTTCCATTACCTTATTTTTATCCACAACAATACGAATAGACTATAATGTAAACACCTTAGCTGCATAGTTAAGTAATCTAAATGCATAAAAAACATCTTAATTTGGAATCTAAAATTTTTCTACAACAACTCTTTTTTTACGAATCATCGAATAGATCATCATCTTCTTGAACGTTTCATACTATTTTTTTTCTAGGTGAGATAATTGATTGGTTTTCAGGATCATAATTTTCGCTGTTCCCACTGTCCAACGATTAGCAATCATCCTGGGTGTTAAAATTAAACTCCTTTTCAGAATTTGGAAATCTATTTTCCTCAGGAACTTTCAACATTTTTGATGTTGAATCTAGAATACCAAAGCGTCCTCGGTATAAATTCATATACCCATTTATTTTTTTGCGGCTCAATCAACTTCCCTTACTTTTTTTTTGATTTCAATATTTGTTTTACAACTGTGCATCTAAATTCATGTTTTTTGCTCTGATTTCGATTGCTTTTTCAATCACATCATTCACTAATAACTCCATACTATTCCGGCGTATGTCACTTTCGAATCTTCCATAATCATCCATTTTTTCTATTTTCTAGGCTTTCATAGACTATTAAACTTTTTGCAAAGTTAACTTTTTCACATTTTTATTGGTTTAGCTGGATTTATTTCAGGTAATTTTTGACTTAATTCATTAAGAAACTTCATTTTCTTTTTCTACCTCACTTGCTGTTTTCTTTTTCGGTTACAATTCCTCAATTTAACTAATTACTGGACTTACATTGGAAACCGGCTCTAAAGAAATTTCCATTTAATCCTTAAGCTCGTTCTCTTGTTTCGAACATTAATCGAGCCTATCAATACTTACAGCTATGTCTCGAAGCACAAAATCCTCAATTTCCTTTCCATCAATTGAATTAATAGATTTTTACCCTGGTTTTAAACTTTGAATTTCTTAGTCATTTTGAGTTCAAGTTCAACCAGGTTGATTTTTTTCAGTTTTATCTTCAGACGTTTCTCCCTACCCCACTTCTTCTTTCAAATTTCAGTTATTCGAATGTCAAGATTTGTCTTACGGGTCATCAGAAAAGTTTAAATCTAACTTGAATTTGGGTTGCGGCTTCAAGTTCTAATATTCATCTTTCGATCTGTACTCACACTAAAAATTCGACTCCTTTTCTTATGACAAATAGTTTCCTACGGATTATACTTGTACGTTTAGACTAATAAAGTTCAAAAAAATAAACGGATAGTTTAAACTTTGAGTTTGACCCAAAAAAGATATATTGTTAAAAAAAAAATAATAATTATGAATTATACGAAATCTTAATTATTTATACGATATAAACAAAAAAATTCCTGAAAGAGATATTAGGAAAATCTATTCAAGTAAAATCTCTTTACCAGGTACTAGATTTATAAAATTAATTCCGCTATCATTCGTTTCATCATTCCCATTCACTAAGTCTTATTAAGGTCTTTAGTTCATCAAACCTCTTGTTAAGTCTAAATAATCATTTCTGCTTTCATTGCTTTCAGCATCCCCATTTCCAAACTAATTATGATTTACTCCTGCATCAGTCCAATGATCAGAGTTAGTGTTTCCTAAATTTAGATGACTGATTTCGCTTGTGCCACCAAGATTAACTTCATTTTCTAATTTGATATTTTCATATTTATTATCGGTTCAATAAGGATCAAACCCATTTCCTAAATTCAAATGATTGATCTCACTATCGATTTCGTTATCGGGGTGACCTAAATCTATCTAACCATTTTAAATTTGATCTCAGACAGATTAATCATCATTCTTCACTAAGGCATTTTAAAGCTTTCATAAAATATTTCTTGCATCAGCATCCAAAACTATAGTTTTTGTTTTATTATTGTGATTCTCCCCATAATAATTTTCTCTTTAAGGTTTTTTACTAGTATATTTATCCTTTTTTTCGTTACTTGTACTCGTATAATATTCAATCTCAGACTCTGTTAATTTATTCCTTTCCAATCTGTTATATTTGGAATCCATTATCATACTGTGGTCATCCTCCCAGCAAGATGAGGGTGCACTGTACTCGAAACTAACTTCATCAGGCAAATTATCGAAAAATTAATTAGCCAATTAGTCAGTATCAAAGGGAAACTCGTTTTAGTTTTGTCGACTTAGCTACCCTAACATGGCATTGTCTAATTCCACAATATTGGTTAAAATTCCTTAAAATCCGGTTTGCTAAGATAGTTTAAAATTCTTCTTCATCTGGTTATATGACATTTTTTTAAAATTTATCTCCTAACTATTTCCTTTAGAATTAGAATTGGATTAGGTTCCGCTGTCGTAATCATTTTCTTACTCATCAATAAATGAACTCTCGACTTTTTACGAAGCATTTCCAAATTAATCTCTACTTTGTTGATAGGATTTTCAAATTTGTTCCTCTTGAAGAGGAAATTCTCAAAAAATATTAACTCAAACACTGGTGTCAGATTTTCCGCCTTTACTAATTGCAGTTTCATTTTATAAACTAGATTAGAGGGAATTTTTCTAACAGGCCTTGAAAATATTATCAAACTCCTTCTAATTTGCTACCTTAATTCTTTATGTGGGGATTCACTAAGGCGAGACTTCATTTTAATCAATATCGTTTGAAAACTGTTGGAAATTGAGAAAGTAACCGTTTCCCTAATCACCCTCCAACGAAACGTGAACACTTTTACAGGATTTTTCATTTTCTTCTGTTTCTCTGGAACATCTGGAATTCGTTTAACTTTAAACATCACCTTTTTAACTTTATGTAGAGACAGGAGCATTATCTTTTTTCTTGGAACCGGGAGAATCCGATAATAATGAGTCGGAGAGGATATCGCTAGAACCTGCCATCTTAGATATCCTGAAATTTTTCTTTGACATAGTTTAATTATTTATAACGTTGCAACTTCACTAGTATTTACACACACAAAAAGAAAAACTATGTCTATACATTAATCAAAAAGCTTTGAATAAATATTTTTTTTTTTTACAATGTACAACTGAAAATAAAGAAACGATTTGTTTTTGTCTTTACTTAAAAAAGTATCTCTCGAAATCAATTATTAATAATACTAAATTAATACAAATTATTAATTGCATTTGATTGAATTCGAAATGAATTCTTCGATTACAACTCTTTAAAATTAGAATAACTAATACTAATTTCTACGGTTATTTTTCGTAGGTTATAATATAGCTATGAAAATACGTAGAAAAAACTAGTTTACTTAAAATGCTTGATCTACAATACTTTTAAATCATAGAGAGCATCAAAAACTAGGGATCTCCAAATTTGAAACTATGAGAAACTTTCACGAGACACTGGGGTCATATTAGAATATAAAATTTCTTAAACTACCAAAAATAATATGTATAATTTCTCTAAAACTACAAAAACTTTTGATGCATTGGGGTAATCTTTGATCTAACTTGCTAATGATAATTTAGTGCATAGAACTATATAGAAATAGAATAGAATATAACGCTAAATAGAATGTACCAATAAATACTAAAATATGAACTCCTAAATACAACCTAATGTTACATAAAAAATGATTCAAAAATTAGAAACTACTAAATATAAAAACAAAAAAATACTCAAAAATCTAGATAAAAAATGCAATACTATTCTCGATGATTACGAGCATTAACAAAACCTTCTGTTATGAATATTAAATTGAATGATTCACTACAATAATTTTTGAACTTAAATAAGTAAGATAAACACTTAAACACTTAGGTTATATTGACAAACGATAATTGCTGCATAACATTAGAAAGATTTATAAAGAAACAAATACGAAAAAACCAAAACCAAAACTAAAATAATAATAATTCTATTTCTGATTAACAATAAAGAAGCAAAAAAAAAAACATCAGATTGCAAGAAAAATCACAGACGAGAATGATAGATGAAACACTCTTCTTAAAGTATGATCATAGCATAAAACTTCTGATTTTAGCAAACTATGACAAACAAAAACGTAATCAACCGATTAGAATAACTTTAGTTTTTCATAACAATCACAAACAACAAGGGCAATTCGCATACAATAAAAGAACGAAATTGAATTCAAATAAAAAAACAGATAGAGAATAGTTACAGAAAACAAAAAACGCAAGCTTAAAAAGAAATGTTTGATAGATACAATGCCCGCACATATTTCGACTAAAACGATAAAATAACATTGTATCATAGTTTCTTATTTTTTTGTTTTGTCAATTCCTAAATGATTTTACACACTAGCGAAGACCACCTGTCATCTTTGATTTAAAGGAAATTCAGATAATTTTTTTAATATTCCATTTTATGATAGTTGATTAGAAATCAAATAATAACATTTCTATTTTATAATAGCTAAAAATCCATCGAAAATTGTCTAAAAATTGTTAATATAAACTAGTCTTATACCAACCCATTTTTCAACTAATGACTACCAATTGGGGCATCACTTATGTTCATATTTACCTAGGGATATGAAATACATTTAAATGAAACTGCAATATTTTTGATTCATGGTATTAACTTTCACTTTAACTTTAACTTGAATTTCTAAACTCATTTACTATTTTTTTTACTTCGAAACATGTATAAAATTACTTATTTCATCATAAAATTGCATAATATTACTAATAAGATTTCACCTTATAATTCGCGTCACTAAAATGGGTATATTCAAATGTGTGCTCGGATTGTTATTGTTACTGTTTACAGCAGACAATTAGTACATGAACAGCGAATGATTATTCCACAGACTCACTCAACAGCTGGGGAAAAACTTGGGTACTTTTATATTCACCCTTCATGTTCACGATTTATGTTTACCTTACACACTTCTTTTCTATATTCCTTGCATTCAAATCATTTCAATTATTTATTATTGAAAACATTATAAATAAGATATCCTTAGTTTAACTATCGGTACTAAATAATACAACAATAAACAATTAACTCTCTGTTTTTATCAATTGTTTTATTTTTCTAAATTTGATTTTTTTTCCTTGTGATTCACGCGTTTTTTGATCATTTTGTCTCTTTTTTAATATTTGATTGCCTACGAACTTTCAAATGTATCCAATTCGAATGCTCGCGATATTTTTTTGTTTATTATTTTCAATGATTTTTATGATCTTATTATAATCATAATTCGAAATCTATTTTTTTTAGATTATTATTTAAAATAATTATCTAACAAAACTATTTTTTCTATAAAGAATAAAATAGATTCTTTTAATATTGGGTATATATTCAACATTATTCAGAATTTGAAATTCACAAAAGATATGAAGTACCAGGACTAGAAAGCAGGTATTAATATTAGGTTTTACCTAATTTAGTATTCTCTTTTACTGTATAACTTTAAGGCTAGCGTACAGAGATCACTTAGAAACTTAGAAATTGAAAACTAAGAAAATCAAGGTTGAAGAAAAGTCATCTCTTAATACAAGTAAAAATACTGTCGCAAAAAAGGTCTTGTGGGGCTTACTACACAAATCAGTCAAATCAAAAAATAATAATTCAATCCAAAAAGAGAAATAAGAAAATAAGCATGACACTACTGATACGATAAGATAGCCTAAATGAAAACCAAAATGGAAAATGTATCATAATTTATAATCAACTATAATATTATATTCAACACATGCTAGGGTTTGCTTGGATACTGAATGAATGTTTAAATTTTTCCTATGCAAAAAAAAAACTGCATACATTAATCATTATTATTCAAATCTATAACAACTACAATTCCAACCTTCATATTCATCGTGAACATTCATCGACACAAATTAATGTTAATCAAGAACAAGATTCATTTCTCGAAGTCAGAAGGTAATAAGCCCTATATTTTATAGCCATTGTAACCTTTACTTGCTCATAAAATCTGAAAAAAGCATTGTAAGCCTAGTCATCATCGAAATACCCCAGAAGAGACTCTTTAAGGAACTCTATTCTATACATATCATTCTGAAAAACTTTTGAATAGGCTGATCTAGCTAATTTATTTTGATAATCCTAATCTTCACCATCATAATTAATTAAATCTTGCCACTATTTCATCTACTATGGGTCCTACTTAATTCCCGAGTATGGGTAATAATGTTAACTAAAGCGAATTACATGCCAAAATATCCGGTTAAATTACATACATATGTTATCTGAAGATCTTTAAATTGCATCATCTAATTCAGCTTCAAAAGATTTTATGAGAGGTGGAATTTCTAAATCAGGTTCCATAAAGGATTCAATGAAAGGTATTTTTTCCTTTTATAATTCAACATTTAATACGCAAAAAATGATTTCCATCTGCTCTACTGTTAGGATATTCTTATTTCGGCAATTCGAAGAATTCTACATATTTTAATTAATCTAAGAATCTTCTTTCTTTTCACACTCAATCAAGATATCATGCCTCTCATCACTTTCCAAATCATATTTGATATCATTTAAGGACTCATTTTTCATGTTATGTTAATCGAACCTTTGCGATTTCTACTCAATTCCATTATATTACCTGGCTTCTTTTAATATTTACAACATTTAATTGAGGTTGGATTTTAAATCTTTGACTGCATTTTTCACTAGATCTAAATCTTTTTTGGCTTCATCCAATGAAATTCCATGATAATCTTTTTGATATTTCTGTATCCAACTTAAAACTACAATATACGACTTTCTTATATTAATCAATTCATAGATAAATTACTGATCATCATTCAAACAAACGTCCCCCTCAATTTCTGAAATGTCTAATTCGGTCATACATAATTCAAATATTTGTCTCATGTATTTGGGAACAATTTAATTTTCTAAAGAGCTTCTAGTTTGTTTCATATAAGGTTCGAAATAACGCTTAACATTGCCATAAAACACAGGTTTCACGTCACCTTTCAGATTTCGTTTTTCCAAATCTTTTTTTGCAAATTCAACTATTTCCTTAAAATGATTGTCTGGACTTTAGTCCAATAATTTTTCTTCCAGAACTAGGAGAGATTTATCTTCACCTTCCACTGTCGATCGTCTAGATGTAACAAGATCAATTTTTAACTATTTTGTTTGTGCATCACATTTAATTTCGAAATTTTAATATCCAAGGTGTTTTTGGAACTTACATGTATCTTCAACTAATTGACACTCTAAATCTGATCTTTCTTCACTGGTTATGTCTTTTAACTTCCAAGAATTTTTCACAGTGTCGAACTCTTACATTTTCAGATATCCAGATTCTTGAGTTAAGGTCAAAACTTCATTTGGGAACTTCTACAATGTGAGGGAAGTAACTATGCATGACGGAACTCTCGTAACTCGAGCAACAATATATCGTTAGCACTCTTTGGCAAACAAGGAATTACGAGAATTACTATGTATCGTATGATCGAATCTTTTATTTTAAAATAAAATATTGATGGCAATTAATTGACATTTGTATTCTGAATCTAAAAATATTTTTATCAAAATATAATTTTTTTTTGTTTACCTGAACGGAATCGATAAGATAATTCTAATCTAAACAACAATAAAATTATGCTAATTTGTAAATATGTTAAATAAAAAAAAATATGTTAAATAAGATCCAAAAAACAAATGGAAACGGTGTACCTATTACTAAACGGGAAAATTAGGTAATCACCACTATTTATGGATTTCTTCACCTAATCATTTTTAACTGGGTTCTATTCTATGATCGACTCTGGACGAAACTAGATAAGTTCACATTCAGAATTTTATATATCTGTTAATGGACTCTCTGCCGTGGATGGATCATCTTTCCTAGAAACCTAATATGTTTTTAGAGATTCCCAAAATCTCTTTTCTTGTTTAAATGAATTCGTCATCTCCGGAAGTTACACTTTCCAATAGGGAATGTCCAAAATATCAAAAGGCTTCAATTTATCACCACTCCCTGTTGAAGACTACTTCAATTTTAGAGGGCTACTCTGTAACTACGGGAAGAGAACTGGTATTGCTACAGTTACAGCTTTATTAACGTAAATATCGGAATCCATAGTTTCTATATGAGTTGGAAGTGGATTTGGATTTGGAGAAGGAATTGGAGTCGGACCAGCAAAGTAGGAGCAACAGGATAAGAAGGGAAAAAAGCAACACCATTCCGTATTAGATTAATCTTCCAAATCTATCTACTGGTTTTACTTCATAATCTTCTCATCTAGCTCTAGGTTTATCTGCTGATTTTACTCTATAATCTTTTCATCTAGGTTTACCTGCTGATTTTACTCTATGATCTTCTCATCTAAATTTTCAATCTCCTTTACCTCTAAAATTTCTTCATTTTCCCCTAAAATAACTTCCTCCATTATTTATTTGGTATTATCTGGATTGTTTAGATCAATTGTAACCGCACAGCAAAACTTAGAAATATTTTCAATATTGAAATGATATCTTTCATCGGGTCCGCATTCATCTCTTATTAACCTAATCTCACCGAAATAAATTTTCGCGGTTTTGACCGTCGAAATTGTTGCATCTCTTGAGAAAATATGATCATATTGAAATTCCTTTTGTAAAGTTTTTTTAAGAAAATTTTTTTTTGGATCAAACAGAGAAAACCCAAATTCATCATCTAATTCATCCTGCAACAAAACATCTTAATTTGACTCGAGTTCTTCCTCAAGCACAAAAGCGATCTTACGTTATTCACCAGAATTTAAAGGTCTAACAATTTGATAGTCTTTTCCATATCTTCTACGAAAATTTTGATTTTAATCTAATGCGGGTAAATCTAGGGGTTATCTTTCCTATTTTCTTACATGCTACAAAACCTAATCAAAAATAGTAAGATGCTTATTTTTCTCTGCAGCCTACACCCTTTGCAACTCTAACATATTCGTTTCTAACCTTTGAAAAAATTCTGACAAGGATATTTATCCAAAACTCTTTTCTGTTTTTTTTTAGATCCTTTCATTATCGATGAGCACATGACTTTCTACTCCTCTCTATGAAAAATTTATGCCATGAAATTTATTTTAGGGAATTTGATTTGCTTTATAACTTTAAGAATCAATGCCAAAAAATTAAAAATCAGCATCGAAATTTATCTTCTACCCCTGAATTTATTTATTTCTTACTTCATTCATAACATCGCTTAGAGTTGGTTTTATTTTTTCCGAATATAAAGCTTTTTCGTCTGCCCATTGTTCGACTAATTATCCCTGATTAATCTCTTAATATCCAGGATGATTTTCTATGCTAAGATTTTAAAATGTTTGCTTATGATATTTTTCAAACTGTTTAAGTAGTTTATTCAAATGTACGGAAATACTCATTCAATCTTGAAATTTATATAATTAATAATGAGCAAAACGATTATTAGGGTCAGGACTTTTTTCATCTAGAAAAAAATATTTATCTACAAACTCCTTAGCAATCATTAACTCAACGATTGCCGCGACTTAAATCTTATCATCTATTTCAACTTTCAATCCACAACAAAAATACGCATTAATATATTGAATGAAACCCTCACATCTTAATATTTATTGTGCGGATTAAGATTCGATTCCGCGCTTGGCTAGATCTTTAGTCATTTCTTTGAAGATTAATCTCAAATATCTAAGTGTAATTATGCGATCAACGATATTAGTTCTTCGCTTATGATATTCATTAATTATACCATCATTATATCTGACCATCTCTTGCCTTGATATCTGTCGGTAATTTTCGCTTGGAGATAGAATAAATCTGATTATATCTTACAATGATTTATTTTCTTTCTTTGCAATATCAATTATCAAATTCATTAAAAACACCAGTAGATGCTTGCCCTACAAATTCAACTAATTCGATTTTGATCGAATACTAAATAATTGATTGATTTGGGAGCAACTTTTTCTTTTCTTCAGGGAAAATGATGACTTTTTCTTTTCTTCAGGGTCGCAGGAACACAAATACGGATAATGTTTTTTATATCTAAATCTCAAGAGTCCCTCAGGCTATACTAAAGTAACTTTATGCATTAATAATTTCTGTATCCTATTTCCCATCAATTGTTGGAAATGACAAAATGTTTGCTCCTCTTTCTGTAACCCTATGAGTTCTAAAGCAAAATCAATGTCGAGTCTGTCATAAAAACTTTCACCTGATTGATAAATAATAAACGATTTAGCTCCATCATCTTCATGGAGCACAATAGTTCTCATGCCCCATGGTTCTACTTCAGACCCAACACAATCTTAATAGGTATAACTTTTACGATTAAAAGGTAAAAGTGAACATTGAACTTTTCTATAATACTTCTTTCTTATTGCATCTTCTTCATATTTTGCTATAATGTCTCGTAGTATATATTTTGCCTTCTAAAAGATGTTAAAGATTGTTTCATATTTGTCCAACTAATCAAAAAAATTTGTTGGCTGTAAACTGTATTAATTACACAGATCTACTTTTATTAGATTTAAATATGCAGTATAATTCGGACATTGTAAAGCAACTTTTTTTTATATGATTTCATTCCGCCAATATTTGCAAGCCTCTATTTAAAATTCATCAGATTTTTGCTCTTATTTCTTTTTTGCAATGCGTATAGTTTCATACTCTTTTCTGTTCTCGTTTTGTAGGTAATTTAAATCACTTTGATCAAGATATTCGATCTAGTGAGGCTCTAATTTAGATTGATCCCGATCGTCTGTTTCAGATTTCTTTTTGATTTGTTCATCTACATCCAATCTAAATTATTTATCAAATGAAGGATATCTTTCTAAAATTTCTTGCTTAGATTAATTTACTGCCGACAAAAAATCAGGACAAATATCCTTAAATTATTTCTCTATTTTTGTTAGTTCTTCAAGTGGGTTATATTCACTCGTATACCATCTTATATGGGTCTCTACATATTTTTCCAAGATTTCGATAACCTTCGATTTTAAATTTTAAGGATTTTATGTATTATCATTTTCTGTCACGAAATCTAATAACTAAGGTGAAAAAACTTCCAGTCTGGAGAAATTAACCTTCTCTAGAAACTGCATTAGAAAAATCGATAATCCAAATTAATACTCCTTTTACTCTACTTCTGTGGCCTACTTTAGGTAAATTTATTCTTTCTGTTCGGAAAAAATAATTCTAAGACCTTCCTCGAAGCTCTACTACTTTATTTGTTGTCCAGTAATAGTCATATTTATTTCTTCTTCAGTGTAATTCTGGTGATCATGGTTGCGGGATTTGTCATGCTAAGCTTCATAAAGAATTTGAAAAATAGTGTAGATTGAGTTTCATTCTGTGGAAAAGAAAATCGGATTAGTGGACTCACACAGTTATTTAATGACATGGGTTTCTCTATCCATAATTCGTGGTATCATTTTTACTCCAAAATCCGATTTTGTTTCATAATCATCGTGGTCAACTTCCTTTTCATCACATGGTAGACTAATTTCAGACTCAGACGGTAAAGGATTTCACCAAAAATAAGACGTAGTTGAATGAAGACAAAATAATTACAGAAATCAAAATAAAAAAAAGAAAAACAAGTTTGTGTTTGAGAGATTTTTTCTTACATCAAATCAAAAATGTATAATGACATTCTTCGACCATGTCAGTACGATATCAATAGAAGAAAACATAGAAAATCTTGAACCAGAACTTTTCGGAATGCTAAATAATATGAGGAAATTACGAAATATTTTTTTTTTTCTATAAAATATTTTTCAAACACAAACTTAGAGTAAATACCTTTGGTCTAGCTCCAAGATTAGAATAGGTATTAAAAGTTACTTCATCTGGAGATCCTACAGTGTTCTACGCCGGTTCGGGATTCCTTTTTTCTTCCAAAGTTGAGCCATAACTTTAAAATTGCTTCAAATCTTTTTAAGCAGAAACTTTTAATGCCTAACCACTCCAATAGAAATTTTGATGCTGCATAGATTCAAAACCAACACGAAGGTTTAGTTTGTGATTGTAGGGAGAAAATACGACTGCTAGAAAACTCGACACCAACTTTTGTTTAGGATGCATCATTTTTTGGATTTTTCTTTCCTTCCTAAATAGATTTCTGTTTATTATAATATTAGTGTAAGTCTTACGAAAATATAATCTTCCTTGGAGATTATAAACTTAGAAATTTCTATTTGTAAATTGAATTTAACTAAAATCTAGATTCAACTACTAAAGTTGATTAATCTACTTTAATATTTCTAGAATTTAACAAGGTAGTAGTCTTATTAACTATTATCTCAGGGTAGTAATTATGAAACTGAACTTATGGGGTTGTTCACTTGGGATCTAACTCCAACAATTTCTACTACGAAATAATATTTACTTAACAATTTAATGAAATAACTATTACGCCTTTCAAACAAGATTTTTTAGAATTTAGTATATAGGTGGACTATAACTAAAATTAAAATCTATATAGAAATCCTAATAAGCTAAATCTAACCTGCAATATAGGTTTACAAAATTGAAATATCTTAAACTGACAAGAATTACGAATAACTTAAACTGAAAAAATCAAACACTCGAATAACTTAAAGTTAAACTGACAAGAATCACAAACACATGAAAAAATCAAACACTCGAATAACTTAAACTGACAAGAATCACGAACACATGAAAAAATCAAACACTCAAATAACTTAAACTGACAAGAATCACGAACACATGAACTTACAAGAAACTATGGGAAGCCTTCACAAGAAAAACGAATCATATTTAAACAACGATATAAACATCAAATTAAAAATAAATTTCATTTAAGAATAAGAAATCGAAACATAATTACTTAAAGTGCATTTAGAATTGACAAATAAACAGAAATAAAATAATATAAATAGAAAACCAGACGTAAATTAGAAATAAGACTACATTTAAGATTGAGGTTTAAAAATAGGATTGACGATAAGATAATTTTGAAAGATTAAATGAATTTGAAAAATTTTTACAATAAGCATAATGTTGAACTACTTCGTGT
>Ga0099798_10252_pt1 | contig 18448 bp, 12 predicted proteins | sample Uncmet_Sort29A_1_FD_89870 | JGI IMG/M metagenome (GOLD analysis project Ga0099798, IMG submission 89870) | Marine eukaryotic communities from CALCOFI LINE 67, Pacific Ocean - CN13ID_Sort29A_1 | ecosystem: Environmental > Aquatic > Marine > Oceanic | place: Pacific Ocean: Monterey Bay | collected...
GGCGATCGAAGCCGCAAGAATGCGCTTTGAAACGATTGCCAGAAATTCAATGAATTTGTTGGAGGAGAATTGGTGGAAGTCTAAGGACGGCAAGTATACGGACGCCGCCAAGCTGAAGAAGATGCTCGTTACCACAGACGCGTATGGTAAAGTCGGGGATAATGACGCTCCCAAATCTGAGTCTTTCGATTCAAGTTTTCCCCGACGAGTGCTGCTTTGGCGGGAGTACCCAGAGCATGCTTTCGGAGGAATATTGGCGTATGAACCGAAGACCCAGGATTTGACCTACACCCAAGTGAATTACGGGCGTGCTATGTATCCCTCCACCTCCAGTGGCAAGTTTGGCAACAACGGGTCCCCAGTGGTAACAGTGGACGGGACGTGCAAGGCGTCCGACTATTATGCGGAGAACTGGAAAGACAAGCAGTCTCCCCGCAGCAAATCCTGCTCCCGTGACGAATCCATCGTCAAGTACACGGTCAGAGGAAAAGACCTGGACGAGAAGCTTCAAAATGCAGCTGACCTCGCTAACATGGTGAATCACGCGAAATCGGGTTCTGGCAAGAGCTTCGAGTTCCTTTTGCCGGGCGATTACGGGCAAAAGTACTTGTCTACGTTGGCCCAGTATCTGGAGCAGAAACAGGGATCTGAGGCGTTTTCTGAGGTGCATTCAGGGAGCGGAAATAGGCGAGCCATAACATCGGAAAAAGCCAAGAAAGAACGTTTCTCAACCGCCAAGAAAAAACAACTCTTCATGGGCTTCAGCCAAAAGGCTGACAATTGCTTTGCTTTCAACTGGCAGAAGACCGTGGCGTACGTCCTCTGGCTGGAGCTGGGCGGGCGGGAAGAAGACACTTGGGCCTTCGCCTCGCAGGAGGCCGCGCGGATGCAGCGTGTGTGGCGAATCCACAATTTCGAATTCATTCGCCAGTTTGCGACTGAGTTGGTGAGCGGCGATAAGGGGGAGGCGGCTCGTCGCGTGCTGGTGGAGATGTCCACGGAAGCCGAAAATTATGCCGCGAAGACGAACCCTAACGAAGTATCGAACCCTATTAACGAAGTATCTAACAAGGCAACCATCGGCTTGCTAGACGGGCTCCTGCAAGTCGCAAAAGACAGGAAGACAGTAACTTCCAAAGACTGGAACGAACTTGCGAAAAAGGGCTTTAAAAGGGCCGGCCATATGTTTCAGAAGTTCATCAAGCATAGCAAGAAAGAGCGCTTTTTCCAAGGGTCTGCCAACGCATGGAACCGCGGCATACGCGCGACCTGGGACGATCTCGCGCGGGTCTTCCCGAATTCTGTAGAGTTGTAGTAGAATCGCTGGTGCAATCACCGGCGCTGTATGTACATACATTTGATGATGCGTATTATTAGGAGATCGTTCAGCCTAAACTTGCCGGAAACGGCTTTAAAAGGGCCGGCCATGTATTTCAGAAGTTCATCAAGCATAGCAAGAAAGAGCGGTTTTTCCAAGAGCACGCCGAGGCATGGAACCGCGGCATACGCGCGACCTGGGACGATCTCGCAAGGGTCTTCCCGAACTCTGTAGAGTTGTAGTAGAATCGCTGGTGCAATGATGCCAATCACCGGCGCTGTATGTACATACATTTGATAATGCGTATTAGGAGATCGTTCAGGCACTGCATTTGAAAATCATTGTCCGCCGGCGTTGCAAGAGAAAAATCGGAGAGAAAAGTAGAGGAACAGGAGAAGGAATAGGAAGGGGGGAAGGAAGGAAGAAGCAGGAACCGCAGGAACCGCAGAAACTGCCGAAGAAACAGCAGGAGCAGAAACCGCATAAACCGCAGAAACTGCAAGTATTGCTTACGACAACAATTACTCAGAGCACTACTGCTACTGCTGCGGAAGCGTAAGAAAAGAAGACCTAAAATTTCACGATCTCAATAAACCCGATCGTAATGCAGTTCACGATCTTCACGACGTGCATCGGCATTACCAGCGCCGTTCGAGTCTCGATGAAAGCTCGGAGTTCTTCGAAGCAAGATGTATAAGGTATCCAAACAACGGGAAAAAAATTGCATCCCCAAGGTGACAAGGACACAAATAGAATAATATATTCGTATACTTGACAAGAGTGATTCGGAAATCAGTCATTGCAGCTTGTCAACATACTCGAGAATGCTTAATAAAAGAGTATGAAATCTGAAATTGGTATGAAGCAGACCAGATTCCAATCCAGTTCACCGCGTGTATCTGTGTTGGCAGAGTCGTTCGAGGCACGATTACAGATCATCTCGCTTATTAACAATTTAGAGTAATTGTCCGTCATTTAATTCAGAGAAAGTAGATGCGAAACAGGGATTTGTAATGCATCTTAATTCAAGGCAGGGGAATTCGAAGACGGCGATGCGAAACAGGGACTAGTAATGCATCTTAATTCAAGGAAGCCTGAGGAGACGACGCACACAGACAAATTCAACAATAACAGGAGGTGAATTTTGTTTTTTTGGTTTTGAGTGTAGAGGATGGAAAATAATTGGTTTTTTGGCTCTGAAGTGAAGCTGTCGAATCGTCGATGGGTAAAGAGATGACTGTAGTGATTTCCAATGATCGATGGTTGGTGAGTGTCGGTAAGTGACAAGAATGGCAGCCATAACTCTACGGTGTGTTAAGAATCATGTTTGTTTCTTCAGGGTAGCCCCTCAGGTTTGAGCGTAAGACTCAGACCAGTCCCCACATAGTAATCCCCTCAGAGTATTCCCCTTTAGCGCATTAGAATTTAGTCCGTTCGCACATTAGAATTTACGTTCGTTTAATACCGCAGAATTTGCTGACTCAAAACTCGACATAAGATTATTTGACTGATGCACCAATTAAATTTGCTTCCCCAAAAATGAACCGCAGCAGTGATTATACGCGAAGTATCGAGGTGGAGCATCAACTCTTATCGATTCACCTTAGCGTCCGAACTGAGGATTTTTAATAGCTGCCTTCTGAAACATCATTAAAAAACGGTATCCAGAGCTTTTAACGGTATCCAGAGCTTTAGTAATAACAGCTTTAAGAGCTTTAGTAATAACAGCTTTAAGAGCTTTAGTAATAACAGCTTTAACAGCTTAAGTTAATAGGGCACAACTTAACTTCTCGCACTATTACTATCTGCACAACACCAGTTCATTTGATTCAGATCGAATATCATCAACCGTGGCATTGATTCAGATTTTCGTTTCCAAACAGATCGAATATAATCAATCGTAGCAAGATGTCATCCTCGCGAGCATCGTACCCTTTGTGGGAATCCGTTGAATCGTCGGACTGGGACGTGAATCGGAGCCAGAACCGGATCCAGAACCAGAACCTGGACCGAAGCCAGAACCGAAGCCAGAACCGAAGCCAGAATCATCCTGTAGATAATTGCTTGTTCACGCACCCGCGAGAACACACATGCTGCAGATCGTCGCCCGCATCAGCGTCGCCTGGGGTCCCCAACGATTGACTAGGTATTAATCAAAGTGGCCGGAAGACGGTGAAGAGGCTGAAGACCGACGGGTTGTTTACGGACTTCCTGCGCCATCAGGGATATCAAGGATCGCACCAACCATCGCACCAAGGTCCATCGCACCAACCATCGCAAGACCTCTCAGGCCACATAGGCAAGGATTGACTAGTATCCGACCGGGAGAACCTCCTATCCAACCGCGAGCGTGCACAGGCATGCAAAACTGCCCAGAAAAGTAACCAGAAAAGTAACCAGAAAAGTAACCAGAACACCAACCAGGACACCGGCCACAACGATATGTGACTATCGAAGAGGAAGAATGGTGGAGTCGAGTTCGTCGACAACAACAGCAGCAGTAAAGTCGGCAATGATGTTAGCAATGATGTCGGGAACAATACCTCTTCAGGCTCTTCTTCTTCCAGCAACATAACCAACGACGGCAGCAGCACGAGCGGAGGAGCCCGAGCACCAACGGGGGAGCGAGGGCAGGGCAAGAAGCAGGGCGCTCCCCTAGCCCGCAGGAAGCAGGGCACTCAGGAGGGCGAGCAGCAGGGCACTCAGCAAGAGTCAGGCAAGCGGGAGGGCACCCAGCAACGCAAGCAGGAGTTGGCCGGGCAGCCGGCACATCAGCAGAACAAGCAGGTAGCGCAAATACAAACGCAACCGGGGCAATCGATCGCTCAAGAATCCCTGCAAGTAGAGAAGTCTCCTCAAAAAACAGAGAAGCAAAAGCTCAAAAATGAACCCCTGCAAAAGAAGTCTCCTCAACCAGACCAGCAAAACTTAAAGAAGTCTCCTCAACCAGGCCAGCAAAAAGACCTCAAAGACCTCAAAAAGTCCACTCCAAAAACAGAACAGCAGAAACTGAAGTCTCTCCTGAAAATGTTAGACTCCTGCGAAGGGGATGGCACCTCGGTGATCACGATACTGATAACTCCCGGCGATGATATCAACAGACACATCCAAAAATTAACGCAGGAAGAATCCGCCGCCTCCAATATCAAGAACAGCGCAAATCGCTTGTCAGTGCAGACAGCGCTAAGGAGCGCGAAATATCAGCTGAAACAGTATAAGAAGACTCCTGAACGAGGATTGGCTGTGTTTGTCGGTGAAGTCACGGAGGTCTGCGAACCAGGACCCGAAGAAGAAAGAAAGGGCGTGCAGAGCGCAGCGAGCGAAGCGCAGGTCGGTAAGAAACAAGAGCAGCAGAAGCAGGAGCAGAACAAACCGAATGTTGTGCAACAGCCCGCGCCATCGCAAAAGAAATCCCGAGGCAAGAAGCTCAAGAAAATCGCAATCGCCGTCGAGCCCTTCCAGGGAAAAATCCCAAGATCCTTTTATCGTTGCGATAAGAAGTTTTATACTGAAGATTTACGGGGGCTTCTGCGAAGTAATGATGACACATATGGATTCATCATTATGGATGGCAACGGTGCCTTGTTTGGATCGGTTTGTGGCACCCAACGATCCATCCTGCAGAAATTTTCCGTGGATTTACCGAGGAAACACGGGCGTGGTGGTCAGAGTGCTCTGCGCTTCGATCGACTACGATGCGAAAAACGCGCGGAGTACGTTAAAAAGGTAAGAAGTTTTAAAGTAGACTAAGAAGTTTAAACTATGGCAGTTCTGGCCCCGAAGTGTGGCGAATTGAGGAATTTTCGGAAGATCTTGGTAGAAACTATTGCACTCGAATTTTATAAGGACTGCACGGATTTCTGAGAATCTCTATACAGAATTCTCTGTAAATTCTCACTATTAGTCAATTCTCAATGAATTTTCTGCGCTTCGCCACTCACACTTTCGAAACACAGGTAGCTGAATCCGCAACTCAGTCTTTCATATCGGATAATCGAGCCAATGTCAAGGGCCTAATTTTAGCTGGATCTGCAGGGTTTAAGGCCGAATTGGCGAAATCGGCGCTGTTCGATCCGCGCTTGAAAGGCGTCGTCTTGAAGATTGTGGATGTCGCGTACGGAGGCGATAATGGCTTCAATCAGGCGATCGAATTGAGCAAGGAGGTGCTGAAGAATGTGAAGCTGGTGCAAGAGAAAAAGATCATCGGAACGTTCATGAAAGAAGTACTCTAATCACCTTATTAAATGGGACGATCCGGAACTCAATTTGAGATGACTTTACTCAAGCATACAGAGATCTATTTCACGACCTAGTCCTGCATTTTCTATGATTGTTTATACCATTTGAATTTGAGTTCCGGATCGTCCCAATTATTTGATGGTTGAAGGTATCCCTTGATACGGGCAAATATTGCTTCGGGATCGGAGATACGATTCAGGCGCTAGAACTGGGCGCCGTTAAAACGCTCATTGTTTACGAGGAGCTGGAGGTCAACAGATATTTGATGCGAAAATCTGGAGGTTTCGCGAAAATCGCGAAAATAGCTGGCGAGGAGAGTCAGGACATTGCTCTTTATAAAACGAGACAGGACTGGGAGAAGAATAGGGAGAGGTATTTGAATGGTGGTATTAAGCATGCTTGTGTGAATGGTAAAATTTGTAAAAAACATGCTTGTTCTGCTGCTTCGGGGAACACACATGATGCGTCTGTTTCTTCATCCTCTTCTTCATCCTCTTCTTCGTCTGCACTTACTCTTCCTACTCCTCAGGCTCAGCGCGATTGCACCCTCGATTGCACCCTGGCTCTCTCTTCTCCAGATGCAGTCGTCTCTAGACTCTCTACTTCTCCCCTTCAGCTCATCTGCGACGACCCCTTCCGTGATTGGATTGCGGAGAATTACCAGGGGGAATTCGGATTTCTCGACCTCCAATTCGTCTCCAATCGTTCGCTGGAGGGGCACCAATTCGTCAGAGGATTTGGAGGCATCGGGGCAGTGCTCAGGTACGCGGTAGAGTTTGAGCATGCCAGCGATAGGGATGGGGATATGGATGGGGGTGGCAATGGGTTTGATAATGGTTTCGAGGCTATTCGCGGTGGCGAGCATTCCGAAGAGGAGGAGGAGTGGTGCAAGTAAACGAGCGGGAACAAGTGAGCAAGGAGCAACAAGCGAGCGGGTGGCAAGAAGTGAGCGGGTGGCAAGAAGTGAGCGGGTGGCAACAGGCGAGGCAGCGACGCAACTTAGCAAGTGGCACGATCGAAGTTATCGAACCCACGGACAGGGACTGAGTAGGAACGAAGGAGTGCTTAAACGAGCGGAAGGAGTGTGAACCCACAGACAGGGACTGAGTAGGAACGAAGGAGCGTTTAAACGAGCGGAGGAGTGCTTAAACGAGCGGAGGACAGGGACTGAGTAGGAACGAAGGAGTGCTTAAACGAGCGGAAGGAGTGTGAACCCACGGACAGGGACTGAGTAGGAACGAAGGAGTGCTTAAACGAGCGGAAGGAGTGTGAACCCACGGACAGGGACTGAGTAGGAACGAAGGAGTGCTTAAACGAGCGGAAGGAGTGTGAACCCACGGACAGGGACTGAGTAGGAACGAAGGAGTGCTTAAACGAGCGGAAGGAGTGTGAACCCACAGACAGGGACTGAGTAGGAACGAAGAAGTGTTTAAACGAGCGGAGGGAGTGTACGGGAGGAGTGCTTCAACGAGAGGAAGGAATGCTTAAGTTCTGTAGTAAGCGAGAACTTCTTCAAAACAAAGGACTTCAACAATGGAACGAACGAGAGTTCAGTTTTAAACCGCAAGTTTTCGTGGTTGAGTCAAATAATCGCCACGGTGGAACTACGAGAAGCAGTTTGAATTGAAAGGTGAAGCGGTGGAAATCAAGTATTTGAATGTGTAGATGGTAGCGACTGCTGTACGCAGACTGAGACTAATAATATGGCTGGGCCGATAGACATCTAGCGAAAGCTCCTTATGTTGCGAGCGAGCGATAGCGACCGATAGGAATCAAGTACTGTCTCGGGAAGGTGGTGGGCCGAGGTCACTTCGGGTGTGGACAGATAGAGATCGAGTAAAGATTTGAAATCAAGTACTGTTTCGCGAGAGATTTTTGACTGTTTTCAGTCTTTGAGTTTTGAATGTTTTCACAATATGGTGACAATACCAGGCATCTGCTAGGAAAGTGGCAGGATTTATTTGAGGATATGAGGAAGACAAGCAGCATGATCTGACGACAACGCAGAGAAATACGGCCATGAAGGGCAAGCGTATCATGGAACCGACGACAAGTACCATGGTTAATGATGGTTAATGATGGTGATACGACCGCAAATTAGCCCGATCGGACCAGAATCAGGTGATAGGACGAGAATCAGGTCTTTCCTGACAGAAACGGGATGATTAAAGATCTGAAAGACGATTTTGGTGAAGACGATTTTGACAATTTTGGCGAAATAAATCTCACAGTGCGCCTCTGGAGTTTATCAAGCGATTCTGAAACTTGAAGTAAGCTGTTTCAGATTGTTTCAGAGTGAGTGTATGTGTTTGTGGATTGATTGGTGGTTGATAGATTATGGTTGATATTGGAAGAACGCGACCGAAATGTCAAATGATTCCCCATGGAAATGACTCCACCGTAATAACTCCCCACCGTAAATATGATTCCCCATCGGAATGACTCCCCACCGTGATGATCAGAGTCCTAATCGGAATTTTTCTGTTCTCCAAAGATTGAATGAAAACAAAAGTAGTCCAAAAAATCAACAGCAGGCACTGGCGTAAGCAGAGTATCTGTTGAACATATTCGTAGAGCATATTCGTAGGGCAGATTTGCAGAGCATACTCGCAGAAGTGAACACATAAACAAGATGTCAGTCCCGAGACCGACAGCGATTCCACCAAACGACGATGACAAAGTCGAGATCCGCGCCGATTGTTTCCTGCCTGGGCCGGCCGCTTTGAGCGCCGAATCCACGACTGAGCCGGCTGCTTTGAGCGCCGAATCCACGCCTGAGCCGGCTGCTTTGAGCGCCGAATCCGCGACTGAGCCGGCTGCTTTGAGCGCCGGAACCATGGCTGAGCGACTTATCCAACAGCGACCACGCCCGTCTGTCCGCCGCTGCCGCAGGCTTCTTTATGTGAAGTCTGTGAGGGGGCAAGGAAGAGGGGAAAGCGGCCAGGAAAGCGGCCAGGAAAGCGGCCAGGTGTCACTGGTGTCAGGCGGACCAGATTCATGTAATGTAACTTCATATACTGTAACTTCCTCAACTTCCTCACCTGTTTGCGCCGCAGACTCCGTTTCCGCCTGGACGCAGCTGAAAAATCTCGACTTTGGGGAAGGAACGCAGTTTAGTCGGTTGGTGAAGAGCAGCATCCACAAGAGCATGCAAACTCTCACGCAAACTATTAACCGAACGAATTACACGCGCAGCGGCGGCCACAAGGGTATGTGCTCCAGAAAACAGAATAGAAAGATCCAGAGTCAGGCCAAGATCGAGAAAGATCTGCGAAGAAATATCCGATTCAGAATGGAAAGGTTAGGAAGAGTTCCGCATTCTGTAATGAATTCTATCCAGGCTGCACAGAAAGTTATGGAATGTGGTAGAACCGTGAGGCAGGGGAAAGCTCGGAAGGCAAAGTGGCTTCAAAAGGAAAAGCAGGGCGGACGGAGGCGCGGCACGGGCTATTCACGTAAACAATTCCGGTTGGCGAAAATGGAGGCCTGCTGATTTTGCTGTCAATTCCAGGCATCTTCGACGCTGTGAGCGCCCGTTTTCGACACTGTACGCACCCGTCTTTGACAGTGCCATTCGCGGTTCATGGATTGGAAATAGAACTGGAAGTAGTGCTGCTGCAGCTTATCCCGATACTAATAGCTCGATAGCGGCAGTAGAAAGCGGTAATGGGAAGCGGCAATAGGAAGCGATCTTACAATCCAGGAGTATACGATGCCATGATAAGAGCTCGTACACTATGCAACGCGGCTCGATAAGAAATTGAAGGGGTATCCGATGCAATTATAAGTTGACTCGTATGCGAAAAGAAACAAAAAGAAACAACAATAAGAAGCACAGAACCTAATGAAAATTTTAATGAAAATTTCATTGGTTTCTGTTGGAACGCGGCTAGACATTAGCTGGATAGAAACCCTGCCGAGAACCACCGAGAAATACTGCAGTTCTCGTTAAATTGCAGAGAAACCAACCGGTTCTGTTTGTGGAATAATAGCATACTTACAATGTTTTTCGTTGACGACGTCGTTCATGAAGCGTGAGTGGGATTCAGACTGCATCGCGTGAGTACGAGTGAATCGTGAGTAGGCCGAAGCGTGTGTGTATATTAAGTGTTTTCTTTGTGCTTCTGCGTGCATGCTCCGTTCGGAGATGACGCACCATTTTATCGTTTATCGTAAGTGTGAGTGTAAGGAGTCGGTATCAGGAGGAGTCGGTATTAGGAGCCTGCATTCAGTATCAGGAGTCGGCATTAGGAGGCCCCCATGTCAGGAGTCGGTATTAGGAGGCGCCGAAGGCGCAGGCACTACGAGATAGAAACGCTCAAAAAATGACGCACCAAATGTTTTCCCCATTTGCCTGGTTGAATGAAAAAATGACGCATTACAAACGCTCTTGACAGAAAAACTCAGAAAACCGTAACGCTCAGAAGCCTCACTGATTCATTTCTTGATTCATTTCTTCGCCCAACTGATTCAGGACCTTCAGGTTCAGCGCTTGCAAAGCCGACTAGTGGTTGCGCTTTGCACACTCGGCTTTGGTCTTTTGCGATAGAACCGCCCCGCCGCGGAAGCGGTGGCATCTGCGCTGGTGTTGTTAAACTTGTTACGGGGAGGATACTTAGTGTGCTTTTCGCGCCTTCGTGACTCCTGAATAGAACAAGAAGTGAAACTTCGACTTAAAAAAGGGGAATGAATATTGAGTACTCTGAATAAATGAATATTGAGTACTCTGAATATTGAGTACTCTGAATATTGAGTACTCTGAATAAATTAAATATTGAGTACTTTGAATGAATATTGAGTACTCTGAATAAATTTAAGTCTACTGTCTTTAGTTTCTTGGCATTTCTGTTGATTTCTTGGCATTTCTGTTTAGTTAACGACTGCTAGTGCTCAAAAAACAACCGATAATATCGGCGATATGTCGCCCAAAAAAAAGCTGTCGCCCAAAAAAAAGCTCGCACTCCTGGCCATCGTAATCACTATCGTCACCTTTGTTATTGCGGCTCAGGAATGGTGCAGACAGAGTTGGACACTGGCCCCACTGGGTATCAGATTCAATGGTCTGGCGGCGCCAGGTGCAGAATCAGGTGCAGAATCAGGTGCCGAATTACCCGGACAGCTCGCAGAATTCCACACCGGACAGCTCGCAGAATTCCACACCGGACAGCTCGCAGAATTATCTACCGGTATTAATTTACTCGGTTTGACAGTGTCGTCGGTTTCTTTCGACGACACTGAAAATTTCGCGAAAACTGTAAATTTCGCGTCCGTTTCTTTTGTTTTCGCCTTGAACTTGCGGAGGCTACGCGCCGCGCAGCAGCCGTCAGACTCAGATTATCATGCTGATTCAGAGGGGGGCGCAGATCATCAACATGGTTCAGATGCAGATCATCATGATCATCATGATGATGACTTAGAGAATTCACAGGATTCAGAGCCAGGTGCCCCACCTGACAGCGGCGACATCTTCGCAGTACACAACCAGCTTCCCGAGGCGCATCCGATCAAGAAGTACTTCTTGCGGCATATTCCAGAGAGGTATCTGAGTCTTAACGCGGCGGGCAATCCTGACGTTGTCAGTAAGAACTGTAAGTTCGTGCCCTTGCCCAAGTCGCCCAAATGGGACCTTCTCCGGAAATCTGATGCGAGAGAAGGTAATTTGACCAAGGTCTGTACTTTGACTGGCCAGCTCCTCAAATTCCGGGTATCGGATGCTAGTACTGATCGTGATATTATTAGCAATTATAAGGGACTGGTTGGGAACACAGCCTCAATTTCAGAGCATGACAGTGGGCGCGTACCGCGGGTATCGACGCAAATCCATGTCACTTGGACGGGGGACTTCGACGAAAAGTCCGGAAAGCTGGTCACGGGGAAGGTCACGATAAACCCTAAACCGGTTAAGGACGCTATGCAGTACGACGATGATGCCAATGGTGACGACGGCGACGAGTCGTACCACGATGGCAAGACAGTCCTTCATTTTAAAAACAACGAGCTCGTTGGGATGGAAAAAGAGGGAAAAGAACAAAGAGGGAAAAGTGGAACAAAGAGGGTTCAATTAGTCTGGGAAGACTTAAAGTTTGCCACGGTTGGGGGTAAAAGATTTCGGCTCCTTCAAGTGATTGAAGGGAAGTATAGCAATCCGGGCGTAGCGGAGGTGGAAGTGCGGAATGGAAAGCTCGCTAGAGTCGTCCAGTGGGGCAAGTTTCGTGGTATCATAATAATCCTATTCGTCCGCTGGGGCAAGTATCTTGAAACACGCACAGGGCTCGGGGTGTTTTCACATCACGAGCGGTAAACACACGGAACAACATATTTTTTGGGTATTTCTTCTTCATCCTATAAGTTCGAGCATGATGTTTTCGATGCTCCGGTGTCGAAGTCGTGCGCGAAATAACAAATTCACCGTGTGAATTTCGATATGTGAGGAACTTTTTTTCCTTCGGAAAAAAAGCTGGTATAATTGATCCAAAACTACTCGGAATGAAAGTCTTGAAAGATAAGAGTTTTCATAATACAGAATCCAGGAGGAAAGAATCGAAAGATAAGAGTTTTCATTAATACATCACGTATGGATCATGGTGTATTTGGCTGCATGTTGAAGAGTTGAAGACAAGTTAGACACCTCTGAAGATGAAATTGATGAATTAAAACTCCTATTAATAATATAATATGTTGATTCTCTATTAAGTTTTCTCTCGATGTTTAAGGTAAACCCTTCAGAGAGATCGACCAAGAAGGCGAGTTTGATGAATCTGGACAGTTTAAGAAGGGAAGGGAAGAGCAATGGTCTGTGAGGACGGAGCCTGGTAAGACTTCTGGCCAGGAAGTGGGTTGGCACCCACGAAGTGTGGCAAATTGAGGAATTTTGAGAAGATTTTTACTGGAACAGTCTTCACTGGAATGGTTTATCGCCGATAAGGGAATGCGAATATTTCAAAAATCCTGCATGTATTTCTGATCAGTTCACACCATCGATCCGCCAATGGATCCCATCTACGTACAAAATTCCACTGAAAATTCCACTGAAAATTCCAGTGTGTGTCCTCTCAAGAGTTAACGTCCACTCCCAACACAGGTACTAAGTGGGGGGATGACATTGATGATTATGATGAGACACCTCCCAGCGCAGACCCGGCAACGGATCCCGCAACGGATCCCGCAACCCAAGGACACAGTGAACACACAGAAGACATCTTTCAAGTGTTGGTTGCTGAGGGCGAGTTTGAGGACCATAAAAAATTAGGTGTTGGTTATTCGGGCGAGCTCCACACAGGCACTCTGACGGGTCCGATGACGCCCAATGGGAAACCTATAAACAAGGGTGATCTTCAGGTGGAGGTAATTTACTTAAAGAACTTGCTGGCTCCGAACGAGTCCGAAGTGTGGCGTTGACCAATTTATTGAGGACCATTTTAGAAGCCAATTTGTATTAGAGTAGAAACCATTTCACGGAGAAAATTTCACGGAGAAAAAGTTTTCAGAGAATTTTTTCCAAACAACATTTTTCGAAATATTTGACATTATACGCAAACTAGATGGTCGGCTCCGCCAGGGTTACGTCAGGGTTACGTGGTGGCTCCGAAATTGCTAGTTACGTGGTGGCTCCGAAATTGCTCCGCAATTATTCCTATGCAATTTTCCGCAATTGAGGAAAATTTCGGGAGATTTTTTTGAAAAAAAAAATTCCGCGAAATTTTTTGCCACACCTTTCAAAACCCAGGTAAGGGAAGTGAAGAAGGGCAAGATCGTGAAGATCTCCCGTGCGGATGGGTCAGTCTGGGAGGGCGAGATGCTCACCGGCGACGGCCGGTATGGCGGGCGGTTGACCAAACAACTCCGGGATGGCGGGCTGTTGACATTGGAAATTGAGGAGCAACAATGCGTGAAAGCGACATACTCAAGTGCTTCTTCAAAGAAGTGGGAAAAGAATTTGGGAAATAGTAGCAAACACAATAATGTGAAACTGGCCCCGAAGTCGGGCCCGAAGTCGGGCCCCGAAGATTGTGTGGCAAATGAATTTGACTGGCCCCGAATTTGATTGGACAGAATTGCGTTGAGGAAAGAAATAATATTATATTCATTGTGAGTATTTGCGTTGGGGAATTTGCGATGGGATATCATTAATATGAAATATTAATACATCATTTAATAAAGATTTCCGTATGTAGTCAGAGTACTACGTAAATTCCAACCCCAAATTAATATTCTACGTAAATTCCAACCCCAAATTATTCCGCACTTCGCCCACAACTTCGCACACAACTTCGCACACAACTTCGCACACAACGTGACAGGTGAACACACAACTTCGCGCAACACAGGTGAAGGGCCTGAAGGCCCAGCAAGTAGTGGAAGTCTCTTTGGGTGAATTCGAAACCACTAAAATCTTGACACAACTTCGCACACAGGTGAAGAAAGTGGAAGTCTCTTTGGGTAAATTCGAAACCATTAAAGTCTTGGACGGGGCGGAAGTGTCAGAGTCAGAGGCACAGGATTGGCTCCGAAACCAGGGCTTTTGGAGCGTGGATGATGAGGACGGAACAGAGAAACTGCAATTGCCAAGTTTGCCAGACCGGTTGCGCCGCGAGACTCGCGAGCTCGAGCACCGTGCTCAGCACGGTGACGTCGGTGACCCACAGGATGAATCTCATGCTCGCCTTATCGTGGAAAAGCTGGTTACAATTGAGGCCAAAACGTATGTCAAAGCGGATGATGAAGCGGATACTGATGACGGCTCGCTATTACTGCTCGAGACTGTGGAAATGGATGTGGAGGGAACTGTTTTGAAAAGAACATTGGCAAATGGAGAAGTACACAAGGGAGAGTTCACCAAGGTCAGAGCCGACAGACGCAACTTAAAAGAGGGGGAGAAGGCGGGGATAGATGGTTCAACCAAGGTCAGAGGTGACAGACGCATTGACTTACGCGAGGGGGTGAAGCCTGAGAAGGCGGGGAGTTCACCATTTGTGGAGTTATGGAGTTCACCACCTGTCAGGCCCAGCGGTTCACCATCGTCAGGCACAGACAGTACTGTGCCTGATGAGGAACTTAAGTCTAGAGACGTAAGTAGTAACGAAAGTAGAGACGAAAGTAGAGACCGTCCAGACCATCAGGATCTGCTGGAGCGCCGGCTCCTGCAATTCATAGAGGAGGAGTGGATGCTCAGGGAGGGCACGAAAATCTACCCAAATGGCGACGAAGAGACAGGTAATGAACCTGACTACCACGATACTGGCGACTATTCTAACGACTGTTCTAACGACTATTCTAACTCAACCCCCAATTCTCATTCAACACCCTAAACACCATTGATTATTTCCGATTTGCCCTTATTAACAAATAAGTAAAAACCCTGCAAATGTTTGTATGTGAATCTGATGATTTGTATTTTTGTATGCGGTTAGCATCGTGGATTGAGGTAAATCATTGGGGAAAATCATTGAAAATGCATTTAGGAAAACTGTCGCACTTGGGGAACTAGTAATTTCACACTGAAGAGATTGATCTTGTTCGCACAATATCATCAACAGGCGCTTTTGAAGCGAACAAAGAAGGAAACACGGAACCGAACATGGAAGAAGAAGGCGATTTTAATCAAGGCCAAGGCGTGCTCATCCAAGGACAAAAAAAGTTGAAAAGCAGGGGAGAAATTCTGGACGGTCGTTTTGACATGGCTGGACAGCTTGTCAGTGGGAAGAAGATTCTTCTCGGCAGCGAGGGAGAGGGAGAGGGAGAAGTCAACGGAGAAGGAGTCGGTCGAGAAGTCGGTCGAGAAGTCCACGAGGGAGAGTTCCAGGATGGGAAGTTGTGGAACGGGTGGGTGACGCTAGCAGATGGCACCCAGTACCAAGTCGTTCAAGGAAAAAAAGTCTCGGTGTCATCAGAAAATCTGATACAGAAATGGTGGTACCAGAAATGGTGGGGAATTTTGAGCATCGTGCTCGTGTCAGGTCTTGTTTTTTGTTTGCTCGTGTTGGCTTTATGCTGGTATAAAAGCTGGACAATCTGTGGTGTGGAAGCATGCGTGTTGCCGTCCGTGCTGCTGCGTGCAGCGTGTTGTTGTGAATGCTGGTGTAGATCCAAGAAGAGTCATTCGGGTCGCGAGCACGAGGATTGGGAATCGGATTGGGGTTCGGATTTGTCATCCGATGATCTAGCTAAGAAGGACGAATTGGGAGACGAGGTCCACGGGGACTTCCACGACGAGGTCCACGGGGACTTCCACGGGGACCGCGCTTCTGATCGACGTGCCGCGGAGGAGAGGGAGCGGATGGCGCATCTTCAGGAGCGGAGCAGGCAGCTGCGTCTGCGCGAGCAGTCACGGAGTAACGGAGGAACCCGAGGAACCCCGGTGTTTTCTTCGGTCCGCGAAGAACGGACCGAAGAAAGCGAAGAAAACGAAGAAGACGGAGAAAACGGAGGAAGCAGGAATCAAGTAGTTCTTTCTCAGGAGCTCGTACCAAACGGCTCAGAGCGCAAAGAAGAGCGCAAAGAAGAGCGCAAAGAAGAGCGCAAAGAAGAGCGGAGAGACGAAAGAAAGAAAAGAAAGCGCAAGGATTCCCCCATCCCCCTTGGCATCTCGGACACAACTTATGTGGTAAGCCCGGCCCCGGCGGAGGATGCGGAGCGGTTCCGGTCGATTGCTCGGGAAATGTACGCCCCGGAGCTCGATCCTGAGGCCAATGCCAATGGAGTGGACCACCCAGGTTTGGCCAATGCCAATGGAGTGGACCACCCAGGTTCGGAAGCAGGTTCTCAGCAAGCAGGTTCTCGGCAAGCAGGTTCTCAGCAAGCAGGTTCTCAGCAAGCAGGTTCTCAGCAAGCACGCCAGCCGACAGCAACCACAACAGGAACCCAACCCACGAGATCGGACAACCCCACGAGATCGGAGTCATCGGACAACAATAACAAGGTAAACAACAACAGAAGGCAACGAGAGCCTGGCAGAGGAGAGGGCAGAAGAGGTAGAAGAGATTCACCTATGCCTCGCGCGACGGTGGAAACCTCCATTCCCGTGGCTCAAGTGCCACTTGAGGATAAACTGTACTTCAGGCGCCGAGCCGCGGGTTCGGTGATACCTGCCGTGGAAGGTGTGTCTCAGTCTGGTGGAGGCAGCTGTACAGTTCCGGAATCTCCCGACAAGTCTGGTAGTGTGGCTGCATTGCAGGATACTACCGTGGCAGTTGCGCAGGATACTGGACCTACTGGTACTGCTTCCGTCGCTGGCGCGGCTGCGGCTGCCCAGGATACTACGAACGTGGCTGCTCTAAACGTGGCTGCTCCCGTCGCTCCCGTCCCTCCCCACATCCCGGTGACAGTCCCGCCGAATCAGAGTCGGGATCTGGGACAGCCACCTGCACAATCACAGCCACCTACACGATCTTCTGCACAATCGTCCAGGGGCTCACTGGGTTCAGTAATCCCACCAGTCTTGCCAATGGAAGGGGCTAATAATAATATTATGCCGGCGAATGGCAGGGGCTCAGTAATAGTCCCACCAGTGTTGCCGAATGGCAACGGGAACGGCGGCAAGAAAAACGAGGATGATATTGAAGGAGCGCAAGCGGATAGAGGGCGTGGAACGCAAGGGCGTAGACAGTCACAAGGCGATGATGGCAGTGCGCAAGATTCGGATGATAAGTCGAAACTTGATTCGAGTGATAAGTCGAAACTTGATAAAATTGATTCAAAAATGGATTCAATTGAGGACCAGCAAGGCGATGATGCCGGGTCCGCCAGCCCCGTTTTTGATTATCCTGAGCGACCTAGTGAGCCCGCACTGCCTGGCCAGCCTATTCCGGGGAAAGATGGTGAACCGGTGAAGAAGTGGAGATTTTAGTGGGGTCCCGGTAGAGATGGTGAAAAAGTGAAGAAGTGGCGATTTTAGTAGGTAGAGATGGTGAAGGAGTGAAGAAGTGGCGATTTTAGTGCCGATTTTAGTAGCCGTTAAGTAGATCTGATGAAGTCAGGATTTCATTTGTGCCAGTCGATTTGGTGAAGAAGTGAGAAAGTGAAGGAGTGCGTGTGCCAGGGTTTGATGAACACTAACGGCGGTGGCACGGATTTCCTAAAAAGGATACAAACAGAAGAATAGAATGATGAACAGGATTAAATGAATTTTGCTGAATTTTGTGTACCCAGGATTAAAAAGAAATTAATAATGAACAATTTATTTGCCGAATAGTCTACCCAGTTTTGTTTGTTTGGTGGAGTTCGTGCGGTGTATTATTACTTATGACATTCGGAAATGAAGTCACTGAGCATGTATCAGAATAATTTGTATGTGATATTACGCAATGATGTGTGACATTCTTTTTTGAATTTGGTTTCTTCACCCCACCAGCAGATTTTTTTCCCCTTATTTGAGACCGGATAATACGTTTTTTGCCCATGTTTTCAATGATAAAGATGGCTTTGAATTTAATAATGTCAGGATGAAAATGAAGTGCGACGTGATCATATTAATGATACCCACGGCATAATGGTACCAACGGCATGATGACATTGATCCATCCCCCCCTATTTCACTCCTCATGCATGATGCTATTAACGCAAAAGCGGAATAGCCTCAATGGAATTTGTATACGAATTCTGCACACAAATACGTGATCATTATTAACATGCAGTGTTCTCTCAAATTCCTCGTGAAAATTGAATTCCTACACACAAATTCTCTCTGAATTCCTATCAACTTCTCTCCAAATCCCTATAAAGTTCTCTCTAAATGCCCACTTCGGAGCCAGGATCTTACGCATGATTTGCCTGACCGCGTCAGCCAAGCTTAGGGTTCCATTATCCTGTCCATTGGCACTATTATCGGCTTCATCCGCTTCATTCGATCCGCTGTCGCTTCCGCTGTGCCTCGAAGCGTTGTCGTTGTCGTTC
>Ga0099798_10253_pt1 | contig 18434 bp, 15 predicted proteins | sample Uncmet_Sort29A_1_FD_89870 | JGI IMG/M metagenome (GOLD analysis project Ga0099798, IMG submission 89870) | Marine eukaryotic communities from CALCOFI LINE 67, Pacific Ocean - CN13ID_Sort29A_1 | ecosystem: Environmental > Aquatic > Marine > Oceanic | place: Pacific Ocean: Monterey Bay | collected...
CGCTACCGAAAATTTCTTACAAGGCATTACCGCGGTAGTACCTAGACGGTGGTTGTTGATGTTCGATCCGAGTGAATTGAATATGTTTATTAGTGGGGAGAGTCAATCGTTCGATGTACAGGATTTACATCGGCATACTGAATATTCTGGCGGGTTTACAGCGCAAAGTCCAACAATTAAATTTTTCTGGGAGATTTTACATGAGTTTGACGACGACTTGCGCAGTAAATTTTTGATGTTTGTCACATCTTGCAGTCGCGCGCCGTTACTAGGATTTAAAAATATGTCACCGAAATTTGGTATACAGTATGTGAATGATCCGTCTAGATTGCCCACGGCAGCTACATGCGCAAATCATTTGAAACTTCCGGATTACCAGGATAAGGAGGTGCTGCGGTTTAAGTTGACGCAGAGTATTACAAGCGAAACAGGCTTTGGCATGTCTTAAATGAAGTAAAACATTATACTTAAAAAAGTAAAAAGTAAATTAGAAATGTAATGAATTTGTCACATTTAAATTGACAACAATAATAATATTTTTAGACGCAGAAAATTTGAATATTACCAGTTATGACCAAATTATATTTTTCGATGTCATTTATATTTTGTAGGTTGTTTGTGTGTTCGTGAAATAATTTGTAAATCTGTCTTGTTCATCCAGTAGTTGTCGTAATTAAATCATTTTCACAAATCACGTTCGTAATTGCTCATAAATTAAGTCTTACTAGTAGTAAAATTTTAATTTTGCAATGTCGGTCTTTTGCACGGAGGCGGAGATGTTTCCATTCGGGCCCGAGAAAGCCCGGCCCGATACGGAGATTCGCTTTGGGATCGAATGCAGTGGCAAGGCAGCCGTACGTTTTTTTCTTCAACGTTTTCTGCGTTATGAACGTCATTACAAACAGTTTTTATTGTCATAAAAAATAGTTCGGCATTCGTGAGGTCGACGATGAGTATGAACCGATTGGAGGTCTCATCCCCGTCAACATTTACCGTTCCGAGCGTGGACCCGGCGAGGGTGCTCTCGTCAAATTAGTACCTAAGGAACCGCTCCGCCCTGGCGCTAGTATCGAGGTCATCTGCCAGATGAAAACGGGCTGCCCTGGTAAGGATAAGTGCCATGCTTGTTGCTGCGGTATTGGCGCTGGAGGATATGCTCAATTTCATTTCGACGTGGCGGACGCTGAAAACGCCACCCCCGCGAACAACTGATTTCATCTATTAATTAGCATCACAATTTTGTTTAGTCATACACCCATGTAAGTAGCCATATACCAGTAATTAGTATTACTAATTATGCCATATACTTTAACGAGGACAAAAATATTAATTTTGTGATCCGCTAATTGAAGTGAGACAGACATCCACCAGAGAGAATGTAGTAGTGATTTTGTTGTATGATGTTTGGTACTCTGTTGTATTTCCCGTTGAAAGTCCAAAACAATTGTACGTATTATTATATCAAAAATTTAACATCTATTAACAGTCTACTTAATTACAAAAGAAAATATGGTTCCCATTCGTGAAAACATTTGTTGCTCATTAAATTGGTTCGGACCCCATCTATCTACCACTTCAAAAACTATCATTTCAAAATCAAATCCAAAATTAATTCCTTCAGAAAAAAACGTTTTTTCTCTCCAACTTAAACGTAACGTAAAAACAAAACTTCCAAAAAAATATAATTTGTAATTACAGAAAAGTAAAAAAATAAAAATGCGGTTTACGACATTACTATTGATTTTACCAGTATGTTGTAACGCTATCGGCGTTGGTGGACTATTCGAAAATGGCAGTAGAGATATAATCAAAGCGGCATCAGAAGGAAATATCGATGCTGTTAGAACATTTGTGTCATCAGGTATGAGCGTCAATGAAGTTGGCATTAATGGCGACACACCTCTAATCGTTTCTGCAAAGAAAAGACATACGAATGTAGCAGAATTTCTGTTAAAACATTCCGCTGAGGTAGATAAACTAAACGGCAAAGGGGAGACGGCGTTGTTGTTGGCGTGTAAAGGTAGAAAAAGGAAATTAGAGCTGGTTGATTTATTGGTACGAAATAATGCGAATGTAAATCATGAGGACAATACAGGAGATACGCCATTCCTACGTGTTTGTAAGGCGTCTGGCAAAAATTATTACCAATTCGTTGAGCTCTTATTAACACACGGCGGTAATGTAAATAAACCAGACAAATTAAATGACACGCCGCTTATATTGGCTACGCAACGACGAAGTCTATCTGTCGTTAACCTTCTTATACAGCATCACGCAGATATAAATACAAAAGGACGAAATCAATACACACCAGCAATGATAGCGGCCGAACATGGCTATATCGATCTCGTAAAATACTTCCACCAACAAAAAGCGAATTTAGAAAGTTGTATAGCAAAAGCAGCTGTAGGCGGGTTTAGCGATGTTGTAAAATATTTATACGAGATTGCAAAAGTTAACATTAATGAAAAGTGTGATAATGGTACAGCGCTTATGGCCGCAGCTGAGAATGGCGATCTTTTGCTTGTAGAATATTTACAAAAAAATGGCGCGGATGTGAATGAAGTTGGTGCGGATGGTCTTACTGCCATTCAGAAGGCATCGAAGTATGGGCATGGTGCTGTGGTGAAATATTTAAATGATGCAGCCGTGATGGATATCGATGATTTTATGGAATTCTGTGTAGCCTAAAAATAATTAATTTGCACATAAACCTATTAAAATTATTTCAAAACGTTCATACAAATTTTGTGCTGTTGTTGTAATGTGGAGTTGATGATGAGTGTTGTGATGATGTGAAAAAGTTTATGTGAAGTGAGTGAACCAAACCTTTCCCAATGACACACCCACCAAAATTCCAAATCTAAGTGTACTGAAAATAAAATCGCAAAACCAATGATCATAATTATTATAATTCCAACAAACAAACATCCAAAGTAAACTGTAATTACGTGGTGATATACTTTCATCTTTATCAACCTCCCCATGAAAATCTCTATATACCAACTATATACCTTTTATGTTCCTCTAAATTTTCCCAAATGTCGTCATGATTAATTAGTTCAAGATTAAACAGCAAATTACAAGCAACAAACATTCATTTTTTCCACAAAATTATTTTAAATCCATTTTTTTGATTCAATTCAAACAAAAAATTATTTAAACATGGGGTGCGGGCTCAGTTTTATGAAATCACTGGGCTGCGAGTATCACCCGAAACAACCGGAAGATGAGTTGATGAAATCGTTCAGAAAAATAATGAATATTTCTGAAAATGCAGTTCATGTCAACGAGATCGATGTTAACCCCGACCACGTCAGAGTTCCCGTCACGATTCTAACCGGTTTTCTTGGAAGTGGTAAGACGACTCTCTTAAATCATATTCTTACGGCGACGCATGGGAAAAAGGTACGGTTGGTTTGTTGGAGGAGTGAAAATTTAACAAAACGTTTAAAAACGTTTGAATAATAAATGATTTCAGAATTTTAAATAAAAAAGCTTGCGGTGATTGAGAATGAGTTTGGAGAAGTTGGGATCGACGATGAGTTGCTTAAAAATAACACGAAAATGCAGGCTGACGAAAAAATCATCGAAATGATGAACGGATGTATCTGCTGCAAAGCTCGTGGAGATCTTATCGAAGCTGTCGGTAAGTTGGAGAAGTTTAAAATCGAAAATCATAAACGCAAAATCGGTCCCAAAACTCAAAAATCGTTGTTCAAATTGCCAAAATGCGTCTTCAAATGAATTTCTATTTGTTTTTTTTTTAATTACTAGGTTGGCGGACCGCTGCAACGAAGGGTCTCTTAAACTCGACGGTATTATTATCGAGGTACGAGTGGTTAAATAAAATTAATAGGAGGATTTTTTTGTTGAAGTCACAAGTTACATTTTTTTCTAATAATGGTTTTTGTGTTTTAGACGACCGGTATGGCGGATCCCGCTCCCGTTGCCAGCACTTTCTTCATCCACGACAAGTTGAAGAAGTTCTCGTACTTGGATGGCATCGTCACCCTCGTCGACGCCAAGCATTTCGAGCAGCAAGTCGACCGCGCCGATAAGAATAAAATGTGCGTGGCCGAGGCTGTGGAGCAGGTTGCTTTTGCTGATCGTTTGTTGTTGAACAAAACGGATTTGGTGTCTAAAGAAGACCTCATCCGCGTTGAGAAGCGTCTTCAGAAGATCAACTCGTTTGCGCCGATTTATCATTCCGAGTACTCCAACATCAGCGTCGACAACGTCTTAAATCTGAACGCTTTTGATATCAAGCGCGCGATGGAGGTACGAATCACGTTTTGAAAATGATTTTGACGCCATTTTAATCAAATTTTAATTAAAAATCATTACTATTTTCACTTTGTAACATTTTTTTGGCAAAGATTGATCCCCTCTTCTTGGAGGACGATCCAGACCACGTTCATGACGATTCGGTCACCTCTGTGTGCATTTGCAAGGTACTTATTTTTTATTTATTTTTGAAATAATTGACGAAATTTGATGTAAAACGGTGTCGAAACGATGTTTTTGGTCGTCGAATGTGGTTTTGAGGACGAGTTTTTCGTTTTTAGTGATTTTTTATTTTTCGCAAAAAAATAGGATGGCGAAGTTGACGCGGATAAGTTCACGGCGTTTTTTCGCGATGTTTTGCAATCTAAGCACGACGATTTGTACCGTTGTAAGGGAGTGTTGTCGGTGTTTAATTCGAAAAACAAGCACATCTTCCAGGGCGTGCATGCTTGCGTGCAGGTACGATAATTTCTTTTTGAGAAATGAAAATTTATGTATTCTGTAAAAACAAATAGTATTTTCATTTTAATAAATAAAAAAAGAAAAATCAAACGGAATTGTGGGAGCCCAATGAGAAGCGCACTAACAAGATGGTTTTCATCGGCAAGGACTTGGACAAGGAGGCTCTTGAAAAAGGTTGGAGAAATTAAAAAATGAAAATCGAAATGTCGTGCTTATAAACGACAGAACCGTCGCCCAAACGTTAGTTTCGTCGTCCAAATCGCCAATTTTAGGCTTTGATGCGTGCATTTTGGATGAGAATGGCATGAAAAATAAGCTGGCAGCGTTTAAAAAAGGCTTGCGCTTCAAAGTTGGTGATGAGGTCGCCTGCAAGATGAGTGATGACAAGTGGCAGACCGGTAAGGTCGGAGAAATTTGAAAAAGTGACATTTTAATTAAATTTTACGTTTTAAAATTTAGTGCGTCAAAATCATGAGATCCTATTTTCAAAACGTGTTCCAGCGTCTAATTTTTAAAATCGTTTTTTATTTTTTTACTAGGTGCATTCCCAGGTCTGGCGGGATGACGCTTGGACCCCGAATTACCACGCTGCTTATCAGGTACAAATTATTTGAAATTTTGCATTTTTTACATTTCATGCTAAATTCAATGAAAAAATAATAACAAAATAGGTTGAGCTTGAGAGCGGCCATTTGATTTTCGTGCCCCAGGACGTGAAGGAGCTCGTGTCCGCGCCTGGTGACGAGGGCCGTGGCGATGCTTTCATCCATACTTTTTTCAACTAAATTTAATTTAGTCAATTGACCAGCTTTAAACCACATAAAGCTACACAAACAATAGTACAGACACTGAATTTGTACATTATTATCACAAAACCAAAAAAACATTTTTTATGTTTTTTATGTTTTCCAATATGTTCAATTGTTACAAGACTTTGTTTTGCCAGCAATAAATTACGTTTCCTAATACCAATATTTTTGTACAGCAATTGTTTCGATTTTATTTTTAATTTTACAACAGTTTTGTGCAACCTCTTGAATTAAAACCGATTTCAAACTTAGTTTCATAAAGGCGAATAGTGAATTATAAGTTTTGAAATCATATTAGTATGCAGCCAATAATTTTCTTTTTTTGAATAAAAATTTACACAACATTGACAACAAAAAAGTGAAAAATGGAATTGATTCGCTATCAATCGATTTCGTACATATTATAATTTGTGTAACATGTAAAGTATTATTGTGAATACAAAAGTACCACGGACCATTGTATAATACTACATTTTCATAAGCCAGAAAATTTGTTTGTCGTCATGTTTGTAAGTACGTGAGTGTTTGTGTCGAGTACCAAAAAATATAATCACACGTTTGTATTTAATTATGCGTAATTAATCTGTTAAACATCAGCAGCTAAAACAGATCTATAACAGAAACTAAACATCATTTTGATAAATAGAAAATTGTAATTAAGTTTAAACAAAATTGGTAATTGCATTCAAAATCGGATTAGAATTAAATTAACAAGTGAAATCCAGTATTTTAGACATTTAATTATATTAATACAAGTAGTTGAAATTTGATAAAAAATGATTGATGTGCGCGAGTCATGGGTGATCTGCAAGAGGCAGTGGTCAGTAACGATGCATGTCAAGAATGATCTGCACGAGGCAGTGGTCAGTAACGATTTAGAGGCGGTTCGTAGTGTTTTGGCTAGGCAGGATATCGATCAATATGTAAATGCAACCGCGGCATTCCAAAATCAGGGGTTGACATCTGATTGGCGAAAACAATTTGGCAATACGCTGGATTACGATCTTATTTTTACTCCTCTCATGATCGCTGTATGGAAAAAGAATGTTACTATTGCGCAGTTACTTCTTAGTGATAGTCGTGTCGATCCGAATCGCGGTGTTAGTTTTACCTGGAGCGATATCTCCAGAACTTTCCGCTGTACTGAGTATCACGGATGTAAATATAATGCTTTGTACATTGCAACCAGATTCCATTCCACCAGCGTCCTTAAGCTCTTATTAGAAGACGATCGAGTAGTTGATTCGGATGATAATAGACTTTATAATCCTGAGCGAGAAGAGCATTCGGCTTTCATCTGGGCGCTCGAGCAAGTGGAGGAGAGTTATGATTACCGGCCGCTTGGCCCGCCGCAAAAGACAGCTCTGCAGTTTCTGAATTGCGTACGCGCCGATAGATTGTTCAGAGTTACAGTTGATTGTCAGAAGGGTGATCTTTTCGATGCTCTAGAAACATATTTGTGGGATCCTCTATGCGATGAAGCAAAATTCCAGGGAGTACGCACTGCTTTGGCCAGACAAGACATCGACGTGAATGAAATCCGCCACACCCAGTCCATCAAAACGAAAATAAGTAACATCGGGCATAAGAGACACCCACAGTTTGATGTTCCAAAAGTATGGACACCCCTCATCATGGCCGCGCGTTACGACAAAAAAGATGTTGCTGAATTATTACTTAGTGACGATCGTGTCAAACCATATGCGGATGTTATGGATGTAGACGACTATTGCTACAGTGCTCTCGACATCGCGGCCGAATACAATTCCACCTCAGTCCTGAAGGTGCTATTAGCAGGCGCAAGCGAGGTAGACGTTGTCGATGCTTTTTATCGGGCGTGTCTAAAGGGGTCACATCGCAGTGTTCAGTTGTTACTAGAGTGTCCGAAGTTAGTATTTGACTTTGAGGGAGAAGATCGTGACAAAAAGAATCCGAATGGTCCGTTTCTATGCGAGCTTATCCGCAAGTGCGTCGTTGATTGGACCCGATACAACAGTCCCGATGAGGTCGATCCAAGATATAAGTGGAGCTACCGTGAAGTTATCGAATTGTTGTTGGGAGACGGCCGCGCCCGTTTATGCAAGCGTCGCTGGGATAGAGGACAACATGATCACGTGCTTCACGCTGCCGCGGGCTACGAGTACGATGCCGAGTACCATGAGGGGGGTCCGCGCGACCCCGAAAGTCAGCGCCAGCATAATATCACTGGAAGCAAAAACAGCCGCGAGTCAGATGTATTAGCGATGTTGTTGAAATGGCAACGTATCGATGTAAATATGCATGAGTGGCGTCTTCGTGAAGTACCTTTCACAGCGGCCATTCCACCACCAGCTGTGCTTGCTAGATGGGAACGTGGACTTAGTGCCGCAAGTGATAGCACGCTTGATGCTGCCACCAGGGCACAAGCTGCTGGATGGGAACGCGGGGGTGATGCTTCGGGTGATACCGCACTTTGTATCGCTGCCAGAGAGGGGATGCATCGCAATGTGAGAACACTCTTAGAACATGGCGCAGATGCCCATTTGGTCGGTAAATGTCGTAAGCGGCCGTTACTTATAGCAGCGTTGGGGGATTGGAGGTGGTATAGCCGTAAGCGGCGTGGGTTGGAAATGGTGCGTATACCACCAGGCAAAACAGAAGGCCATTCGAACGTTCGAGACAATTTTGTACCAAAATGTTATGCATTCAGATAATTATGGTGTTAAATGAATTTTTAATTTTAAAATTAATTCAATTCAAAAGGTTGTGAAGCAGTTTCTACGCCACGAGGCTAAGCAATTGGAACACGACCGCTGTAGTATCAAAATCGCCGCTACGAAAGGAAAAATCGAATTACCCAACGACGTCATCGATCAAATACTTTTACCGATGATCAGCCAAACGTTAGTTCTCCCCGACGACATAAAACATTTGCTTGAGGAGTGGCAGACGGGGCGCGTTGGCGACATACAGCGCGGTGCGGGCGACAAGTCTTGGAAAGATCCGAAAATTGAGTCGGGGCGGACCATCAGACTGTTGCACAAGTTCATTTTGCAGTTCGGAATCGCATCTGATTTCGATTTTGATTACGTCTCCACGAGGACAACGGACGAAGAGTTCCACGCATTAGAATACCCGTGAATTCGAATTCAACGCAGTACAATACATATTTTCAAAACCAATCAATACATTTTTAATTAATTACACACAAATTTAAACGTGATAAAAATTTAAAATATCAACAGCAACAGATAAATCAAATTTACCACATGTACAGTAGAAATCGGCGCGCATTTTACAGATAACCACAAATCATCATTTCCGCTTGTTGTTTCGAAAAAGTGAGAAGTGAGTGTCGTGTTCAAAAAACAAAACTAGAGAAGTGTGTAGAATGTGGTTAATGTATTACGTACCAAACTAATGTCTTTTTCAAATTCAAAAACAAAATGCAAAAATGATGTATATGAATTGTGTGCTTCAATGTGAACTCAATTTTACAACGCGAAATCTGTAGTTAGTGTTGATTGAAAATAATTGATGGCTCAGCAGGATATACAATGCAAATATTTTAATTACACATCAAAATGGTATTTTTCAAGTTACGGTAAATTTCCAAACAATTTCAAGTTTGATTTTTACTACGGTTGGTTTAGGTTTTGGTACAAAAAAACATAAAATTGAAAAATTATTCACAACGGTAAAAAATGTCTTACACCTCATAACATTAACAAATAACATGATGGTCAACCAAACTAATGTCACATAAATATACGTGCTTTAACATTGAAATTCAATTCAAACAAAACCAAATAATTTTCACATCACGTTTTCAATTTTCACTATAACAGTAATTGCTTTGTCAACGCACCAATAGTAACATTTACATTTTGTAGCTCAAATCGCGTTAATTATTCACAGGTAAACACAAACAACGTTCGTGCCACAGGCTTGTCCGTTACCTCAATTTCTATACACCGGTTGTACACCATTATACATACTAATTATTCAGTTTTTAGTTAATTAAACGCGAAACAACGAAAAAATAAGCAGTAAAAAATGGCGACAGATGACGGCGGCCCAAAGGTCTTAAAGTGGAAATACGTACGTCTTTTTTCGAAACATTTTTTAGATCGAAATTTCAAATTGTTAAAAGTTTTATGACGTTTTATTGTTAAAAATAGATCGACGAGTCCGACGATGATGATATTCCACCTGACCAGCAGCACACCATAGTGTTGCGGTATCGCATTTGGTCTTTCGAGAAAAAAGGTGCCTCTCGTAAAGACGCTGAATTATCATGCGCAAAAGAATTGATACCACTTCTAAAAAAGGCGGAGCCAGTAAAAACGTCTTGGGGCATTGGGGTTGTGTTAAAATCGTTATTTGAGAAATTTCCAAGTTTGGCAGCCGAGTTTGAAACTATTTCCAATAGTAACAATAATAGTATCGATGGGAAAGTTGACAGTGCCAAGCGTCCTTTTTCTGAAATCAGCGGCACGCCCGTGCGTATCAATGGCACTGTGGATACTATCTATACTAATGCAAGTGCGAGTAAGAAGCAAAAAGTAGGTCATAATATCAAGCATGAACAAATGGTAAGGGTTGAAATTAGTGGCGGATTAGAACGGGAAATTGATACTGTTTTATTGGATGGTGGGCATAAATTTATTGGCGTCGGGCCAAAGAATGGAGAAGATATAATGATAATTTCGCCGTGCCCTACTGCGGATCCGAAAGATTTCGTAAAAAGTGCGAGTTTTGAGAGTGGGATCGAGTGGAAACCGCCTGATGGCAGAGTTAATCCATGGAGCGCTATTAGTGGCGAAATGGAGGTGGAGGCGGGTGATGCGGTGGACAGCGATGCATTGAACGATCGTGTTCGAGAAATTATTGAAGTAAACATCTTTTTAAAAAACATTCGCAGCATGAATCGTCCCAGAGGAAGACCCAACCCCAGTTGAAGACGGCACTTTGGCCGAGGAAAGCAAGGACCTTCGGAAGACCGTCGAAACTATGAAGGCCGAAGAAGACCGTCGAAACGATCAACAAGACGGATAAGAGCTTTATCCTGTTAGCAGTGTGCAGAAGTCATCTTACCGGACCGACGTCATCAGTGTTTAGAGGCGTTGGAAATCCTCTAACGAGGCGTTAGAAATCCTCAAAGAGTCCGTCAAACAGTCACGGAAGGTATGGAAATGACTTCACCACGCCTACGGCAGCTGCTCTCCCGGATGAATCGATCTGATTTTCAGTGATTTAAGATTGTTACAGATTGTTATCAGATTTTCATTGCCCCAACCCCGGTTGAAGATGGCAGTTTAACACCCATCCTACGCGGCTCCACCTTGCCTACGACTCGTGCTCCCCCGGATGAATCCATCGGCACGAACATTTCCGAGGTTGCTTGCCATTCAGTAGAGCTCAGAGAAAACACCTAGATGCAGTCAAGCGTTTCAATTCGCTAGAGAGCTGCAAGAACGAGTTTGCACGAAGCGTTGGTTTATGAACAAGGGCAACTGCCATAAACAGGCCGAGTACCGGACCTGGCAGGAGCCCGGATGCCTTTGGGGAGGAGCTTTCTCCCTGCCCCCAAGTTTGCGCCCGCCGCCAAGTGAATCAATTAATTATCTAATTAAGCGTGGCTAAAAAAGTACCAACATGTCGAAGCAAATTACGAAGGCGAAGCGCCGCCAAATTCTACTGTCTCCAAGAGGTGGCAAGGGCAGAGGCGCCGGATTACGTCGCCTGGGCAATCGAGTGGCTTCGTTGGAAGCAGATGTCCAGCGTTCGAGAGCGCAGAGTACCGGAATTTTGAGAATCTTGAGTCTGAGTTGGGCATCGAGATTGTCCCTGAGCCTGGTCCCGTAGCACCGGTCCCTGCTCTCGACGTCGCTCTCTTGCGTCTCGTAAGTAAACCCGGTGATCTTCCAGCTAAGGATGGATTTGGGATTCCGATCAAAGTGCACAGCGCGGAGTGGCAGTGGCAGATCTACGTGATCTGATCCATCCCGGTGAGGGAGCTGTACGATACCATCGAGTGCGGCGGTGATCCCGTCGAGAGAGTTGTCATTCCCATGGGCTAGATCACCGTCACCTTGGCGTGAAAGTGACCAAAAAAACGCAGCTAAAACGCATATTTTTAGTTGGTTTGGCGACGCGGCAAGCGCAGCTAATTAATCATTTAGCTACCACTCGCCAAAACAATATATGCCCACGCCGAACACCCTCTCCCTTCCCATTCTTTCCCCCCCTACATTCATTCTTCACCCCATCCCAAGTGACATAATGATCAGGTCAAAAACAACAGTTTTCTCGCCACAGACGCTTACACCATGGGCCCAGAGTCGCATGGGGATAGTTTGGAGGATGGAAGGAATTTGAATTTGAAACGATTATGCAGTCTGCCGGTGTTACAACAAGATTCGATTTCTTCTATCAATAAAAGTATTCATGATAACCAAACAGTAGTTATAACAGGTCGAAACGGCTCTGGCAAGACGTCATTCATCCCGCAAATAATTTTGGATGAACATATCAAAAACGGCACTGGCGCTAGCACCAACATTCTAGTAGCTCTTTCATCGTCTTTGTTAGTGCAGACGATGGCAGAGTTTGTAGTAAGTTTAAGAAGGGAGCAAAACACAAAGCCGGATGAGCGATCTGTAGGGTATAGTACGTTGTTTGCGCAGAGTTATCCAAGGAGTTATGGTAGTATATGCTATTGTACGTATGACGATCTTATTTATAGGTTTTCAAAAGGATTGAGTGGAATTACACACGTAATTTTAGACGATATCCAAGAAAGGAGCATTGAGATCGATTTCTGCTTGGCTTATTTCCAGAAATACATATCTGCGAATACAAACGTTAAACTAATTTTGCTGTCTACAGAATTGGATACAACCGCATATTCGAATTATTTCGCCTGCCCAAACATTACTATTAATGCAAATTCTGAAGCAAAAGTTGAATCAAAATCTGTACAATATTTGGAAGACTTCATAGAGAATAGTTCATTCGTGCCGTCTGAAATCGAACATACCACAACCATTGACAACAGCATGCACATCCAGCAAGAAAATGTTAGTTCATACAAACAAGAAACGATCGACGCCTTAAAAACGTTGAAAAATTACGAGCATTTTGAGCTAGTACAAGAAACGGTCATTGATGTAGTAATGTGGTGTCATAAACAAACAATGGACAAAAGCGTTGAAACCGCTACAGTGTTGTTTTTTCTACCGTCCGAATATCATATCAAAAAGCTTACAAATAAATTGAAACAAGACATGAAATTTACTAGCGTGCCTGGCGATGAATCATTTAATTTTGAATCGATTTACTTCTATTCCGTCCATGAAAACATGTCTTCCGTGCAGCTTGAGCACATATATACTGATATTCCAAGCCCATCTGGAGATTTTCATGTTAATATGAGAGTAATTTTCTGCACAAGCATGGCACAGGCAAGAGTGAGCGTGCCGAACGTTACTTATGTAGTTGATTGCTGTATGAGTGAACAAACGCTTTTTGACGAAGGCATTAATAACGAGAGGATTAAAGTTTGTTATGACAGTAAGGAAGTATTAGATGGTCGAAGTGCACTAGCAAGTACATGTATTAGATTGATTACAAAAGCAAAATATGAATCGTTAAATGAAAAATCGATTTTGCCGTTTACTAATAGATCGCTGCATAAATATGCATTACAATGTTTACATTTAAAAATTAACGAGCCACATGCATTCTTTAGTGGTTGTTTAAATCCTCCACCAACTAATATGGTCGTACGGGCATTACAAAGTTTGGTTAGAATGAATGCAGTCAATTCAACCGGCAATATTACAGAGTTCGGTAAAAAACTAGCGAGATTGCCGGTTTGTCCTAATATTGGTCATGCATTAATTACCGCATGCGTGCTTGGTGTTGGCGAAGCCGCAAACATCTTACTAGCATCGTTATTATTCCCGTCTATATTTCAAAACAGTCTTGAAGCGACAAATTATGTTCCACTAAAAAATAAAAAAAGCGATTCGGCTGCGGTTTTGTATAATTTTAGTAGATGGGATATAAAATTAGACGACTCCGAGTTAGCTGCTTATGAGTTTGCGCAAGCCGAAAATCTTAACCATGATATCCTTCATCAAATCAACGACGCGCAGAAAGTATTTGCACACTGGTTGATAAACGAATTCCAATTTCACGAATCTATATTCAATCAAAACTTTAAATATCAAGTCGAAAACGGCATGCCTGTTATATTATGGAGTAAGATGACGGTGGTTTTGATGACGGCATTACATTCGAATATCGCTTTGCATGATGATAAACAATTATTTCATGTCGATGCATTAAATAATGGCATACCTGCATGTGATAGTGTTTGTAGTCTACCAGAAAATGTTAACCAAGGATATACGTGTCCGTTTTTCATGTATCATAAAAAATATTCTTACTCTCACAACAAATTTGAATTACACGATCTTACTATGGTTTCACCGAGTGTGGTTTTGATATTTGGCAGTAATTATGTACATTGGCAAAATGGTATTAGTATGTTGGATAATTGGGCTCCTTTTGGCATTGAATTTAAGCATGTGAGTAAGCTGGCGAATTTGCGGAAGGTGCATCAGAATTTATTGTCGGTTCTTAGTAGCAATCCTTCCATGCACACCCAGCAGGTGTTAAAGTTTAGAGCGGTCATCGAACATCTTGCGGTGGAAGTTTTTAATATGACAAGGCAAAAGAAATTGGTTCCAAAAAGGCAAGGATCGATTTCTAATGGTACTCTCAGTCCGCCACCGCCGGTTGTACCGCTTAGGTTGGTTCCAAACAGGCAAGGATCGATTAATAATGGCACTCTAAGCCCGCCGCCGCCGGTGGCGCCGCCTAGTAATGCCCCTAAAATTGTTATTGGCCAAGTTAAAAAAAGAAATTGGTCGGATGGCCCTAGAAGCATGCCTAGAAGCAATTGCAATGGTGATTTTTCAGGGCATTTCAGCCATGGAGGGAATACCAATCCACAATACCCGAATCAACCAAGACTGAAAACGCCGAATCAAACACGCCGCCCGCCACCTCCGCTGCGCACGCCATTGCCCTCAAATCCACCACCACGTTTGAGAAATTTAAAATCGAAATTTCGGTCAATTTTGAGCAAAATCGACTCCAAATTCGTCAAAATCGTCGTTCAAATCGCCCAAAATCGTCGTTTTAATTAAATTTAAAGGCAGCAAGGCAGCTCCGACGTTGCGCACGCCATTGCCCTCAAATCCACCACCACCAAGGTATCAGTAGTTTTTTAGAACCAACGGTTCTAAGATATTGGAACCACGTTATTTTGGTTCCAATATCGTGGAAGCGTTCAAAAATCGACGTTGGGATTTTGAAATCGACGTCTCAAAACCCTAAAATCGCTAAACCCTAAATCGGGCTCTGAAAACCCTAAACCCTAAAATTCCTAAACCCTAAATCGACGTCTCAAAACCCTAAATTTTTAACCCTAAACCCTAAATCGGTCCCCCAAAACCATACATCCTTAACCCTAAACCCTAAAATCGACCCCAAATTCGTTCCACGATATTATAACCATTAATTTCACTTTCTAATTGGTTCTAATATCGTACCGACCACTCCACCACCAAGACATAATGCTCCACCGCCACCGCCACCGCGATACATGGAGAACGTGGGAGCCCCACCACCCCCGCCGATGCATCGCGAACGGTCCATCCCCGTTCCACCTCTTCAGCACCACCCACCCCTTCAACAGAATAGCATTGGAAATTACGGCACGGCTGTATCCCGCCCACACCCACCGCCACCTCAACAAGAGCATGTGCAGAGCATTAAACATTCAAATTTGCAGCATTTTCAACGCGCCAATTCGAACCCTAATTTACATCATAGTCAACATAGTCACCCCCCACCTCATCAACAACAACATCAACATCCGCCACAACGACACAGTCAACCCCCTCCTCATCAGCAGCAGCATCAACATCCACCGCAACGACCTATGGACGACCGGCTGTTTCAACGGGCAAATTCTAACACCGATCATCTACGCCGTCAACCTTCCCCACCCACCAACTATGCGCATGCTGTGTCATCTCATCCACCACCCATGCACGGTATACATGGTCACCCCAAACCGCCACCACCCATGCCAGGGCATCCACCGCCACCTGCTACGAATTTTAGTGCACGACCTCCCGCGATGAATCCCCCTCATGGCGGCAGCGGTTCTATTCTCCATCGTCCTCATGCACCAGTGAACGGTCATCAGCCCCCACCCCCCGGTGTGACTAGGGCCCGTCCTAGAGATTGGAACGCTCGCGCGCCACAGAGATTGGAACGCCCGCGGCTCACGCGGGATTGGCGGTAGGTATTAAATGTAATGCAGTCAAATGAAATAAAATCTAGCTGAAAACAATAAATAAACTTTTTTACAGGAGTTTCATCCGCGTAATTAATACGCATTAATTATGTCATACAATTATGAAAGAATTTTTTATTCGTTCCAGATCATTGTTGGTTTGCGTTTTGGCTCGTGTTTGTTGCATGGAATTGTTGTGAGAGTAAATAAAAAAATAAAAAATGGGTCAGTAAAAAAATCGTTGCGTTTATTTTGGATACAAATATTAGTCAATTATATTACATACCTACCGTCTAATTAATCAATGCTTGCAGTGCGTATCATACCTTTATGACACGTTTAGTTCTGACATTGTTCAACGATTTCAAACAGATACATTTTGACGTTCATATAATTATACACAGACACATGCAGGGTCGCGAAAAAAATTACAATTCTAGTTTTGAGAATGTTTTTCGCGATTTTGCATGTGTCTGTGGATATAAATGGAAGTTTATCTAGTGGACAAAATGTATCCGGTTGATGCCACGTTTTCCGACATAGTTGAATAAATTTCGCCTTTCGATACAGCTTTCAACATTTTTTATACATGTTGAATTTATTTATTTCATTGAAATCGAGCGGGCTTAATTTGTACTACCAATCGTAGTTATTTTTTTGACAAATTCACACATTAAAATTAATTTGTTTTTTTAGTTTTGTAAATTATTTATTTTTAAAAAGTTAAAGAAATCCGACGAATAACGTCGAAATGAATGACTCACAATTTTCAATCTGTGTTTAATTTTGTCAAAACCCATTGTCATCCTTCACCAATTCATCTCACACAAACACAACACATTTTGATTTTTCAATTTTAGATAATTTTGCAATTACAAATTTCATTGCAATTGCAAAATAATTATACCAAGGCAACAGCACAGTGACAAAAATCATTTAAATATGATGGCGGTAAGTCGTTTGGCGGTTGGAAATATAAACAAATAATTATTTTGTAAAATTCATCTCAAATGGTTGAGATAAAAAAATTTTATTTTCTTGTCTATTATTTATCATCATTTTTGAATGTCCAAATGCACTTTTTAGGTTGCGCCGTTGTGTGTTCACGCGATAGCAATTCATATTCAACCTGGCCCCGCCGGACCCGAAAATGCCAACGGTGTAGCCGGCGAAGCGCAACGAGTGGACCCGCAGGCAGTCCGTGCACAGGCCTGGACCCCACTGCAGACGAAGCTCTTAAGTCATGCCATATCCCAAGATGACGTCGATGAGGTTAAACGACTCGTGAACAAGTTCGGTCTCGACCCGAAAACGGGAGTCGATAAAAATGGTATGAACATCTTGCATCATGCTGCAGCTGAAGGCCAAGTCGATGCGATTATACGACTCGCGAAGGATTTCAATATCGACCCGAAGGCAGTCGATTATTCCGGTAATAATTTATTGCACCATGCTGCAATTAATGGTCACGTGGATGCAGTTGTGCGACTTGTAGAAAATTTCAAGCTCGATCCAAAGGAAGGCAATAAAACTGGTAGGAACATCGTGCACCTTGCTGCATTCCATGGTCATCACGAGGCAATGTTACAATTTGGAAAAAAGTTCGAGATCAACCCCGAGGCACCCGATAAAAATGGTTGGAACTTTCATCATTGTATCCTCGCGCATCTTGCTGCAGTCCGTGAGGACCTCGATGCCGACCGAAAATTGGTAGAGGAGTTCCATCTTGACCAGGAGTTTTCAGGTGCCGAGGATCGTGCTTCAACCACCAACGATGAGTCGCGGGGCGACCAAGCACCCCATTGTGCTAAATGGAATGAACTACATCCGGATATTACACGTGCTGCAGCCACTGGTGACTTCGACGAGGTTGCACGGCTTTTTGATCTTCACCGGGAGGCAGTCCAAAAAAATTGGACTGATGAGCTGGTTTTTCATGCGGCAGCCAGTGGTGCGGCAGCCAGTGGTGACGTCAATGAGGTTGCGCGACTTGTGAAAAAGTTTGATCTCGACCCAAAGGCAGTCAATAAAATTTGTTGGCACGTGTTGTGTCAAGCGGCGTTCAAGGGTCATGTTGATGAAGTTGTACGACTTGTAGAAAAGTTTGATCTCGACCAGCAAGTTGATAAATGTGGTAGAAACTTATCGCAGCAAGTTGATAATAGTGGTAGAAACTTATTGCATCATGCTGCATCCAATGGAAAGGTCGATGCAGTGGTACAGCTTGCAGAAACGTTTGATCTCGACCCAACAGCAGTCGATAAACAAGGTTGGAATTTGCTGCATTTTGCTGCATCCCAAGGTCATGTCGATGCAGTTGTTCAACTGGTAGAAAAATTTGGTCTCGACCCGAAGGCAGTCGATGAAAATGGTTGGAATTTATTGCATGTTGCTGCTTTCAGTGGTGACGCCGATACAATATCACACCTTATACGGGAGTTCAAGCTTGATCCAACAGCAGTCGATAAAAAGGGCCTTGATCTCTTGCATCGTGCATTATTAGCGCATCACAGTAGTGA
>Ga0099798_10254_pt1 | contig 18428 bp, 14 predicted proteins | sample Uncmet_Sort29A_1_FD_89870 | JGI IMG/M metagenome (GOLD analysis project Ga0099798, IMG submission 89870) | Marine eukaryotic communities from CALCOFI LINE 67, Pacific Ocean - CN13ID_Sort29A_1 | ecosystem: Environmental > Aquatic > Marine > Oceanic | place: Pacific Ocean: Monterey Bay | collected...
GTGCGAATCGTGGTGCGAGAGAGAGAGAGAGAGTGCGATGTTACAAATAATTTGGAGATGAGAGAGAACAGTGCAAATAATGTAGAGGCTGAGTACAAGCAAGAATTGCAGATAAGAATTCGTATCTCCCCGCAAATAATAATCCGTACCCCCTCGCGAGCATTCTAGTCAGATCTCCCTCTGCTAATGTAAACCAGTATTACAGAGATATCTCCCCGTAGATGATGATTCATATCACCCCGCAAACAACCATTCATATCTTCCTCAAAAAGATTCATACTCTCAAAAAGATTCATACTTCCTCAAACACGAATTCATATCGTCGAGTCATCGCAATAAGCATCCTCATAATAAACACCCCAATAAACACCGCAGCGGTATACATATCAACACACACAAAATGGCCACCTCTGGAAAGGAACATTTGTCGATCGTGATCTGCGGACACGTCGATTCCGGTAAGTCCACCACCACCGGACACTTGCTGTTCGAGTTGGGCGGTATCGATGGCCGTGAGCTCGAGAAGCTGAAGGCTGAGGCCGACCGCCTCGGAAAGTCTTCCTTCGCCTTCGCTTTCTTTATGGATCGTCAGAAGGAGGAGCGTGAGCGTGGTGTCACCATCTCCGTCACCACCAAGGAGTTCTTCACTGAATCTTGGCACTACACCATCATCGATGCCCCGGGACACAGAGATTTCATCAAGAACATGATTACCGGTGCCTCCCAGGCCGATTGCGCTATGATCATGGTTCCTGCTGATGGTAACTTCACCACCGCCATCCAGCGTGGTAACCACAAGGCCGGTGAGATCCAGGGTCAGACTCGTCAGCACTCTCGTCTTATCAACTTGTTGGGCGTCAAGCAGATCGTCATCGGTATCAACAAGATGGACACCGACACCGCCGGTTACAAGAAGGAGCGTTATGATGAAATCATGAACGAAATGAAGAATATGTTGGCTAAGGTCGGCTGGAAGAAGGACTTCCTCGAGAAGAACGTCCCGTACATGCCCATCTCCGGTTGGTGTGGTGATAACCTCGTCAAGAAGACCACTAACATGTCCTGGTGGTCCGGTGCTGACGTCGAGGCTGGTTCCGCTAAGATCCACGTCGATACCCTCTATGACTGCTACGAGAAGCTCTTCCGTATCCCTCCTCGTCCCGTCGAGGCCCAGATGAGACTTCCTATCTCCGGTATCTACAAGATTAAGGGTGTCGGTGATGTCTTGGCCGGCCGTGTCGAACAGGGTATCGTCAAGTGCAACGAAGAGGTCGTCTTCCTCCCTACCCACACCAACGCCAACCCTTGCGTCGGTAAGGTCTTCACCGTCGAGATGCACCACAAGAAGGTCGATGAGGCCAAGCCTGGTGACAACGTCGGTATGAACGTTAAGAATCTTGACAAGCAGAACATGCCTCACTCCGGTGATGTCATGATCTACAAGAAGGACACCACCCTCTCTCCTGTCAAGTCCTTCGACGCTCAGGTCCAGATCCTCGATATCCCTAACGAGATCAAGTCCGGATACTCTCCGATCGGTTTCGTCCGTTGCGGTCGCGCTGCTTGCCGTATCACCGGCATCAAGTGGAAGATGGGAAAGGAGACCGGTGGTAAGAAGATGGAAGAGCCTCACTCCTTGAAGTCCAACGAGATGGCCCAGGTCACCTTCGAGCCTCAGCAGCCTTTGGTCGCTGATACCTTCAAGAACTGCGAGGGTCTCTCCCGTATCGCATTCATGGACGGTAACGGTGTTGTCATGCTTGGTAAGGTCGTCATCGTCGAAGCCAAGGTCGATGTCAAGAAGAAATAATTTCTTCAGCTCTCCGCTGATGAATAATTTCATTTCATTTTTGGTTTAGTCCTATATGAGGATGCTCATCCACCACTAGCACATGGGTATCTGTAATCATCTTGGGTTTCTCCACGGGAAACTAAAAGTTGTAAGCGGATATCCACTGTACTAGAGGGTGGTCGAGTAAATAAGGTTGTACTTCGAGGATATTTCGGGTGAACGAAGAGACAGAATGTAATATCGATATATTGCTGAAGAATGTCATTGTGAATATGAGAGGGGAATACTGCGTGCGAGAGGTGATCGTCCACATACGTGAGGAGAAGTTTTCGCAGGTGAAGAGAAATGTTGAGAAGAGGGGTATCGGGAATATACTTTCGGGTTTGGAGTTTAAAAGCTGTGAACTACAAAACTGTAGTCATCATAGTTAGCTACAAAACTGTAGTATGTACAACATGTTAAGACATATGCATGATACATGAACAGGGTGTAAGTAAACAACGAAGGAGTAATATGGAGTTGAACAATCGGAAATATCGAGAGGAGAAGAAGAATACTTAAGAGTAGTAGCCTACCAAGTAGGAGAAGAGGAAGAGGAGAAGACGTTCTGTGGTTGGCGCGATTGTGAAACTGCAGATCATATGGAGTGGTACTTACTGCGCACGCATGAAGTTCGTTCAGCACTGAATGCAAGCATGATTTCCGAACTGCAGCCGAACATGAAGCGCCATATCAGGGCAGAAGACTCGTGTACTGGACTCGTGTGCTGACCACGTTAGATTCTAATTTAAATTTAGACTTGAATTAGACTAATACAGTGCCTGAGGATGGTGCACTTGTCGGAGGAGAAAACGAAAGTTGAGAAGAGCAAAAAAGGGGAATTTGGAGGAACAGTAGGAAATGCATAACTGGCGTGTACCGCGAGAGGCGAAGTGGTGTGCGCGCATGTGGCGTGAAGGAGACCGTGCATACAGCTTCTTTCACAAACACGAAACATTTTTTACTTTCTGATATTTTTCTCAAAAAACAAAGTTGGAGGATCTACAGGCAGGATCATAGATGTCATCGTGCGCATGCTCGTGTGCGTTGTGCGTGTGGAGCGTTTTTTCGAGAGCGTTTTTTTTGCGAGTGTTTTTCAGGAGTAGTTTTTTGAACTGATTTTTAGTGAGGAAATATTTTTTGTCATGAGGGTAGTTTTATTGTGTTGAATTTTAGAGCGGCTTTGAGAGCGTATTTTTGTCGTCATATTTTTGCCCAAAGAGTTTAACATAATGACAGTATCCTCCAATGTCAGTTTTCCTCGAAACATTTCACAGCAGCAAATATAAGCATGCACGCTGACGGAAGTATACAATCCTTACTGCTTTGAAGCTCCTGAATCTAAAATTCTTGATTCTCCAGAACTCTCAAACCTAAAATTCTAAATTCTCTAAAACTCTGAAATCATATGTGCAATTTTTGATGCTCAAATCCTTAATCCAAAACCAACAATTTACGCAGGGAACAAATTGTCAATCAAGATGGCCACCTCTGGAAAGGAGCATTTGTCGATCGTGATCTGCGGACACGTCGATTCCGGTAAGTCCACCACCACCGGACACTTGCTGTTCGAGTTGGGCGGTATCGATGGCCGTGAGCTCGAGAAGCTGAAGGCTGAGGCCGACCGCCTCGGAAAGTCTTCCTTCGCCTTCGCTTTCTTTATGGATCGTCAGAAGGAGGAGCGTGAGCGTGGTGTCACCATCTCCGTCACCACCAAGGAGTTCTTCACTGAATCTTGGCACTACACCATCATCGATGCCCCGGGACACAGAGATTTCATCAAGAACATGATTACCGGTGCCTCCCAGGCCGATTGCGCTATGATCATGGTTCCTGCTGATGGTAACTTCACCACCGCCATCAAGCGTGGTAACCACAAGGCCGGTGCGATCCAGGGTCAGACTCGTCAGCACTCTCGTCTTATCAACTTGTTGGGCGTCAAGCAGATCGTCATCGGTATCAACAAGATGGACACCGACACCGCCGGTTACAAGAAGGAGCGTTATGATGAAATCATGAACGAAATGAAGAATATGTTGGCTAAGGTCGGCTGGAAGAAGGACTTCCTCGAGAAGAACGTCCCGTACATGCCCATCTCCGGTTGGTGTGGTGATAACCTCGTCAAGAAGACCACTAACATGTCCTGGTGGTCCGGTGCTGACGTCGAGGCTGGTTCCGCTAAGATCCACGTCGATACCCTCTATGACTGCTACGAGAAGCTCTTCCGTATCCCTCCTCGTCCCGTCGAGGCCCAGATGAGACTTCCTATCTCCGGTATCTACAAGATTAAGGGTGTCGGTGATGTCTTGGCCGGCCGTGTCGAACAGGGTATCGTCAAGTGCAACGAAGAGGTCGTCTTCCTCCCTACCCACACCAACGCCAACCCTTGCGTCGGTAAGGTCTTCACCGTCGAGATGCACCACAAGAAGGTCGATGAGGCCAAGCCTGGTGACAACGTCGGTATGAACGTTAAGAATCTTGACAAGCAGAACATGCCTCACTCCGGTGATGTCATGATCTACAAGAAGGACACCACCCTCTCTCCTGTCAAGTCCTTCGACGCTCAGGTCCAGATCCTCGATATCCCTAACGAGATCAAGTCCGGATACTCTCCGATCGGTTTCGTCCGTTGCGGTCGCGCTGCTTGCCGTATCACCGGCATCAAGTGGAAGATGGGAAAGGAGACCGGTGGTAAGAAGATGGAAGAGCCTCACTCCTTGAAGTCCAACGAGATGGCCCAGGTCACCTTCGAGCCTCAGCAGCCTTTGGTCGCTGATACCTTCAAGAACTGCGAGGGTCTCTCCCGTATCGCATTCATGGACGGTAACGGTGTTGTCATGCTTGGTAAGGTCGTCATCGTCGAAGCCAAGGTCGATGTCAAGAAGAAATAAGTGATTTCCGTCTACTAGTTTTTCTTCTAGAAAGAAATTATAATCGGATCCGCTCAAGAAGAGGACGTTGCATTCCGTGTTCAGCCGGAGGCCTGCTAAGTAGTTCTGCTAACTAGTAATTCTGCTCTAGTAATGCTTCTCGAGAATGCGGAGGCGCTCAGACATCCAACATCTCTGCGGAAGGCCGATAACGAGCCATGGTGACACTCAATTTACTACTACTCGCTCGCGGTTTTTCGGATCTACGGACGGATGGAAGTTTAATGGTTGAGATCAATGTCACACGCGGTTGATTCACGGCGAGTCGAATTGCCTTGTACCGCAAGGTACGGTTGATACAACGGTACGAAAACATTATTTTCACTAGTAGTGTCATTTGTAGCAGTGTCAGGTCGGCGAATTGACATAGTGGATCAACAAGGCGCGCCCCGATTCGCAGTTGTGCTCTCAGAAGATTTGTCTTCGGGGATTCTGTATCTGTTTCCTCGAGAACTATTTTCTACTTCGAGTAAAGCATGTGAAGCATCAGTGAAGCCTCTTTAGTGGTTGTATTCAGCCACACAGTAAGGAGGTGGATCGGAAAGAGCCAATAGACATTGGATTTCGTAACCGATAGACATTGGTTTTCGTAACCGATAGACATTGGTGCAAACAACGGTGGATATAAAACCCAGGTGATAATTTTGTTGACAATTTTAGGTCCCTTTAAAAATTTTCGGTCGTTTTTTTTAGTTGCTTCGCATAGTATGTGAGAGGATTCGCGAGATTCTAGAAGATGAGTGAAAGTCTAGGAGCGCGGTGGAGCAGTGTGGTCGAGAGAAGCTTGTAGTGTTGTTTATGGAGTATGTGAAGTGGTGATTCAATATGTGTGGCGTAATCCAAATGACAATGTAACACTGATTCGCGGTCTAGTACGCGTCTTTAATACGCGTCTTCCGTTTCCGTCGTCTTCTGCTTGATATTGGTTTCGTTGTTTGGCTTGATGTTTTTTTGGTTGTGTTTTTTTTTGGGTTGGGCTTTGGGTTTGGTTGTTTGGTTTTTGTTGGTTGGTAGGTTTATCATCGTGGTGCTTGGTGGTTTTGTAGTTTCGTCGAGGTTGTTGTGTTTTTTTTAGATGTTGAATTCAATACCGTCGATTGGTTGGTGTCAATCTGTCATTGTTGTTTGGGTTGTTGATCTCGCTTTTGTTTGGTGGTTTTAGGGTTTGATGTCACATGTGATGTTGTGGTTGGGTTGTTGGTGGGTTGTTATTTGGTGTTGTAGTGGAGCTTGTTGTGGTGGTCATTTGTTTTGGTTGATGTTGAGTATATCTCATAAGCTATGATCTGGATTTGGTTTGATTTGGATGTTATTTTGGGGGATGATGGATGTGAAAATTTGGGTGTATTTGTAATAGGAGTGAGGCATTGGTTTGGAAAAATATAGTGATTGCATGTCATGGTATTATACAGTGATTGCATGTTTTGAATGAATTGTGTGGAATGGTATGAAGAATTCATTATTGTACAAGTGCTGCCGAGTTCATACTGCAGTGGCGTGTGCAAAGATAATCCCATAGAATTAATATCGCGGGCTTGACACTTGTTAAGATCCGACAAAGCATCTAAGAATTTCGTCGGAAATAATTTCATTCGTCGTACAGGAAGATGCGTCGCCGCAAGTGACTTCAAGCTTTGAATTACGAGCTACAGACTGGATCCAGTCAGAAAATCCCAGGCGGTTATCCTCAACGAAGATTCAGAAACAACGCATGAAACAAAAGACGAAGTAATAGGAACCACAATCCTGAAGTAATAGGAACCACAAAGTATAACAATGTCCACCAACCTCAAGCTCCTCCTGCTTCGGGCGCTTACGGCTGCAGTTGCTTTGGGCTGTCTCAAAGTCGGCTTTACATTGTGGTGGGCTAATTCAGACCCCCCAGCTGTATCCGATCCAGATAACTCCGCGTCCATCGACTACTCGACATTTATCGATCATGACCTGGGTGATAAGCTTTATTACACATTGCTGTACGCGGCGCTGCTGACGACGGGGCAGGTGAGCCAGGCTAGAAACGCGGTATGGATCAGTGTCATTACAGCACACGTATTAGTTTAAGTCAAAAGTGAAATTCTTTCATAATATGGCTCTGTGTGACCCCCCCCTCTCGAAGAGAGGGAATTCATCTAAAAATAGCAGATACTATATAGGATTTGTCGATTTTTTGACCAAAACTTGGCGGTAGCCAGAAGAGTCGGCAGAATCCGCAGAATCTGCAGAATCCGCAGAATCGGCAGAATCCGCAGAATCCGCAGAATTCGCAGAATCCGCAGAATCCCCAAAATCTGAATTCGACTGGAGCCCCTAAGCGCCAGATTTCGCCAAATCCGGGCCTTAGCTACCGATGATGGGACGTCGCTGATGCGCCCACTAAGTTCTAACCCGAAGAACCCGAAGGGGCTGAACCCCCAGAATCCCCATGGGTTGGCTAGATTAGTCCAGGGACCAATTGGTGCGAGGGGTGCCAACATCCTTCTGGCAAAAAAAAAGCTCGGAGCAAAGTAGTAGAAGCATAGTGTAGCTAGAGCCTTTTGTTCCAAAGTTTTAGTTCAAGTTTTTGAACTTAAGTTTTTAAAGTTAAGATTTTAAACTTAAGTTTTTAAAGTTAAGTTAAGTTAAGTTAACTTAGTAAGTAAAGTAGTAGTTAGTAGTAGTAGTAGTAGTAGCGCGCGCGCGCGCGTTACGTGGGGTGCCTGAATCCTTATCACCTTGGATTCAGCTGAAGCGAGACAATTTTGTGAATTCTGCAGATTCTGCGGATTCTGCGAATTCTACGGATTCTGCGGGTCCGATTCTGAGACGCCCTCTCAAATCATCACCGCACAGTGACAGCCCTCCGCGCTGCACATCCCACCACCGAACTCACCAAAACCAGAATCCGCTGCAGAACCCACTTTCTCGCACTCCCAAAAAAACCTTGTTTTTTCCTCCAAAACAATTCTTTTCTATGAGGTTTTGAAAACGTGTTTTTCACTTTTTTTGACTCAAAAAAACGCTCAAAACTCACCATCCCGATACTAGCGAGACTTTTTGGGCCAAAAAAACAACAAAAAAACGTCAAAAAAACACCCTTTTTCAAACTATCGAATTAATTGGTTTTTTCATGATTCTCGAAACCTCTAAAACTCAGATTTCTATATGATTCTTCCATTCTAGAGGGGGGGGTCACACAGAGACATACTCTCAATTCTTTTGTATCCGCCAGGACTGGAAATTCTTTTGTATCCGCAAATTTCAAGGTCCTCTTCCGCCTCATCGTCTCTCCGATCTTTCGGCAGCTCGTTCCCGTCAAAAGAGACTTCAAATTATGGGTCGTCAAAGTTGACAGGGGCACAGCCGCATGCTTCAAGTTCCTCTTTTATTTGGTGACGACGGTCATGTGGTAAGAGGGATAATCACACTGAGAATAACTCTGAGGATATGACTCGAAAGAGAAGTTGATTTCGATCACTACCCTGACAATATTGATCCGAAATTCTTTTTGGCGTTCCCCAAACCATTGGATGTTGCGACCCAATTCAAATTCCCTCTCAGGTTCCTCGCCCTCCAACCGCAACCTTGGGTTCCACCCATACTCGGAGGAAGCGGCAGCACAGCCGTGCTCTTTAGGACACAAAGATCAGAAATCGATCAATTACATGAACAAGCACATGCTGAATCAAAGATGAAAGCCATGGGAGGGGTGTATCGAAAGGAGAGAGCAGAGGGATCAACAGAGGAAGGTTCACTAGCTGAATCCGTCGATCATACTGCCGGAAGCATTCCCCCACCTTCGACTAACGCAATTCATCATCCGGATCACGGAACGATATTGCATGTGGATCCGCATATAGAACATCTCTATTTAATAATGGCGGGCTACTTCTTCAGCGAATTATTCTTACTTGTCCTACAAGAACGCTCAAGACCAGACTTCGGCGAAATGTTCCTGCATCATTTAACCACTATAGTGCTCGTAACGTTTGCGATGGCATGTCAATTCATCGCCGTAGCGTCGTTAGTTTTGCTGGTGCATGGGGGGACGGACATTTTGATCTATTTTTCGAAGATTGTGGTGCTGATGGACGTCAGTGCAGGGATGATCAGCGTGACTTATGTGGGGCTGCTGGTGAGGTCGTGATATTTACAGACAGAGGAAGGGTGTTTCGAGTGGTGATGGATGTAGATTTAACACTGGACGTTAGAAGTTTTGGATGCTACGCCACGGCGCCTCGCCGAGCCGCTTCGCGTGAGGAAGGAAGAGGAAGAATCTGATTTCGGGGGTCGGCTCACTGACGTTATGCCGCGCGGAATCAATTCGAATGGTGGCATTGACGAACTTCAAAATCGCAACGCGATTAAGAGAGCGTCGGATAAGCGTGTGGGGATCCAAGCAAAAAAAGAGCGCAGACCGCGTGCGTCTTGACTTCGGCCGGGACTTCGATGACAGGAGGAAGAAATTAAGCGAGCCAACAGAGCAGAGGCCGAAGTCGAAACCTGCTCTAAGGCCTTCTGCGTGTGGAGGTAGCAGGCATCTTCGGGTAGATTCAGCAGGTCGCGCGCTGACAGTGGCAGCCAGGGTTGCCCGCCCGCGCGGAGAGCAACCCCGGGAACGAGCCAGACGCGAGGCGCGGCCCAAAGAGAGATCAAATGAGCGGGACAGTTGCTTACATTTAGAGCAGTTGCATTCACCTTCCATTACTTCTGAGATGATATGTATGTAAGTTTGATATCCGAGTTGTTGCGGCTGCGCGAGCCGGCAATCGCGTTCGAACACTCATTAATTTCCCATACTCCTTCAATCAACACCCCTACAGCTCTCCTTCGCCTTCTTCCGCATCTACTGCTATCCGATGGTCATCATGCGCGCCACGTACGTTGATGCACTCTTAGCGTCCAAGTCCAACCCCAACGCCAACAACCCCCTAATAAAACCAACTTGGGCATTCTTTAATGGACTATTAGCGATTCTGTATCTGCTTCATTGTTATTGGTTTGCGTTGATATTGCGGAGTGGGCTGAACTTTCTGAGGACGGGGAAGGCGAGGGATATGATCAGTAATCTAACAGGCCAAATGAAATAGAGATGATCCGAAATCCGAATCGCAATCCGAATGAGAAATTCAAATTTCAAATGATGAATAGAGATGAAGATTACTAGACCCAGATCGATTTGGCGATGCATTTCTATCCAATATGGGATCATAATACTTATTCATTTTCAGTTCAATTTCGGATCATCCCGCTCAATATTGTCTCCAACCGAAGGTAATTTATCAAGTTTAGACTTGAGGAGTAGCGCGAGCTTCGGTTCCATGCGGAATAACAGCGGGGCGAGTTATGCGAAGGGAGTGAGTGATGCGTATGGAGGTAGTGGATCTTCGAAAAGAAAAGATAGTCCGAAGCTGGGGAGTGCGGCGGCGAGGAAGTTGCAGTGATGCGGTTGCGAGGACGGTGAAGGCATGGGGTTGCGAGAAAGCTGAAGTAATGCGGTTGCGAGGAAGCTGAAGTGAACACGTCCGGGTGAATGTGACTCTGGGCGACTGCGGGGCGAGGTTTGAGATAACGTCGGAGCGACGTTGATACCTAGCGTCCGAATGCAGTGCGTTTGTATATTATTTTGAGACGCGGAACTTCGAGGTGTAAAAGAAACACGGAACTTATCGGAGACTAGCAAGCGTTAGTCTCAGAAATCGCTTTTATTCGAAATTTTTAGTGATCTTTTCAAGCTTTGAAATAATTATACCCAGAATTTGATGTGAATCGTGTGCGGTCTGGAAAGATAATTGTGTGCATTACTCTTCTATTTTTTTTCGTGCGCAAACAAACTAGCAAATCCCAATCCGAATAATCTTTTCAAATCAGGGGGGAAAGGTAGAGAGGGAAAGAGAGAGTAGAGGTGATATCAACTATTTCTCATAATCTTGTTGAAGGTGCAGTGCTAAGAAATACGATTATCCGTATTGATACAACATTCAAGATGGCTTCTCAGCTCGCAAAATCTTCAACCGGCACGCGGCTCGCGTCCGCGTTGCGCCAATCGACCCGCAATATGAGCTCCCTCCGCGCCAGCAGTGCAGCTGCAGCGACCGCGGCACACAGCAAGGGCGCGCATCTACTCGGGAACTTCATGGGAAGTGGAAATATCGAGCTCTGTCCGTCAGCGACAAATAGTAACTCGACAAACACCTCTCTCCGCACAATCTCCAATTGCAATTCCTGCAGTAGTCCTCTTCAAACGTGCAGCTGCCTGATGAAATCTTCGCAAAATCGAAGCTTCCGCCGATTCCACTCCTCCGCAGCGGCACGAGCATCGGAGAACACGGACGCGAAAGGTGCAGAAGGGGCGGGTGAATCAACTGCAGAGGGTGAAGCAGAAGCTGCAAAGAGTTCTTCAGATAGCAGTGCGGAACAGGATAGGATGATTGTCGAGCTCAAAGAGAAGATTGAATCGTTAGAAATCAAGCTTGATGAATCCAAGGAAAAGATTGAGGATACGATTAGCAAGCTACGATACGCACAGGCTGATGGGGAGAATGCGAGGAAGCGGAGTACGGTGGAGGTAAGAAAAAAATGATCTTGAGGTAGAGTGGCTTGAATTCATCCTGATACAATATCAGGAAGTCCAAGACGAATATTATCTCCAAAAAATTAAAACCAATGCAGATCCGGAACGCCTGCCAACAACCACAGTTACAGTACTAAGCAAATCATTTCCCAAAATACTCAGGTCCAAAACGCCCGCCAATACGCGATTACCAAATTCGCTCGATCCGTCGCGGAGGTCGCAGATAATCTCGAGCGAGCTACTGAATCAGTCAAGGAAGAAGATCTCAAGTCTATTGAACAATTGAAGACTTTGTATGACGGCGTTAAGATGACAGATTCTACTCTTCTTAAGATTTTTAAGGAATACGGGATTACGAAGTATAATCCGATGGGTGAAAAATTTGACCCCAACTTTCACGAGGCGATGTTTCAGGTGGATAGCGAGGAGGTAAGAGGAAGGAAATGAAACGATATTCATTCGTATATTTGGGCACGAAAATTATCGTAGCGAAATTGCACGAAAGTTGTGTACAGTTCACGAATACGAGATGAACCGATTGAAGTACTTCCGAAAACCAAAGTAAAACTCGGAAATTATTTCCAAAAACCAACCCTCAGGAAAAAGACAAAGTCGTCCATGTCATGCAATCTGGTTGGAAGATTAAGGATCGCCTGCTTCGCGCCGCTCGCGTCGGCACCAGCAAGGGACCCAAGGCGTAAATGATATTCGGTGTTTTTTTATGAGATTCGAGAAGGAAGGTGGTCTGGTGATTGATGGTTTGGAAAATGAATGGAGCGGAGGAGGAGGAGGAACGTAGTAGGAGGAGCAGGGACAATGAACAAACAAGTTCAATACCAACAATTCTGCAATAAAATTCTGCATTAAGACGCAAAAAAGATGTCAGGTAACATCATGCCATAGCAACTTCACAAACGTGAAAGTCAGCATGAAAAATCATAGAAAAGCCATAGCAGCACTCAGGAAGGTGCGAACGTCATAGGATGTTTAACCATGAGACGCAAAACATGGGCAGCATAAATGTACAGCTAAGCTTGAGACGGTAGCTAGTGCTCGAAGACAATTTAAATCATGGAATCATGGAATCGTGAAGCAAAGCGGGTTCGACCAAGAAAATCATAGAAGCATACATGTGAAACATACATAGAGCTGTCCCGAACGGGAGCGTGCTCAACACATACTGGTTTACATAGACATGAGGTCGACATATTAAGTAGTGGATGAAGCAGAAGAGGTATAGCGAGGAATGTAGGAGAATGAAGACGGCGGGTGCAGCGAGATGTCGGAAACGGTTGGAGAGGAATGCGGGAAGCGAGTGCGGACGTAATGTCAGGTGGCGCAGTGGTTGGAAAGGCTAGGTGGCGAAGGATATGAGCAGGAGAAGGCAAGTGTAGCCAGCTGCAGAAACTCGGAGACGGTGCGAAATAAACGTGTGAGATAGCAATTTTTGATGTTGAAATGTCAGCCGGTGTGATAAATGCTGTATGGAATTTTGCGCTCTATTGTCTTGTCGGTTTTTGGTTTTGTGGTGGTGTATTTTGTTGTTGATTTTGGTTTGGATTGTTGGTTGTTTGAAGTTGAAGTTGTTTTTTGCTTTTGAAATCGGTTTAAATTTCGATTTTTTCTCCGATGTATTTCCCCCCATTACATACGCCTCCCGAAAATTTTGTAGAAAAGTAAAGCTTCAACGCCGCCCATAATATTGGTGCTTTGATTCACAGGTGGGATATCGTGGCGGGAGTATACATCTTAAAATTTATAGAGTGTGCATGACGATTGCTATTATTCAGATTCAAATTATTAGCAGTTACCATACAGACCAAACTCATACTGTGTAGCTGAGAGCAAATGGATCTATAAGTCTATTTAACTTAAGTCCACTGATTCTAGAACACGCAGAAAATCAATAACACCAGTATTCCGCATAGAACCAGCCCAAGATGGTTGTCCTTAGCGCGGCAATTTTGTCGCGTGAAAAAACGCTCTTTTCACGCCAGTTCGTGGAAATGAGTCGCCTGAGGGTAGATGGTCTGTTGTCGGCATTTCCGAAGCTGGTGGATGGACGTGAGGGGATTTTGATATTAATTGATTTTTGAGGCTCTATCTAGTGATGCAAAACCATATTCATCCACGAATAGAACTACCCCATCAACTGTTCCAAAATAAACCCAACCTGCAACTCCTCAAAACTCAAATCCAAAACCCCTCAGAAAAAGGCAAGGACCACACCTTCATCGAAACTGAAAGCGTACGATACGTGTATCATCCACTCGAGCACTTGTTTCTCCTTTTGATAACGAATAAGACGAGTAATATTTTGGAGGATTTGGAGACTTTGAGGCTATTGGCGAAGACGGTGCAAGATTGCTGCAAGGATGTGCAGGTAAGCTTAAAGATAATAAAGTGAAGATTATTAGTTTAGAGTAGTATTAGAGTGGGATTGAAGATATCCATTGGATGCAGATTGTGAAATGATAAACGTTTTAGAGTTCTGTCCAATCAGAATTAGTATGGTGCATTTGTGAATACCACTATCATACCAACCCAAAATATTAACATCCAAATATAATTCCACGAGGTATCGGAGCAGACCGTCTGCGACAACGTCTTCGACATAATATTCGCGTTCGACGAGACGATATCATTTGGGTGAGGACGCATATTGATATCGAGTTTTGAATTTGAAATAACTCGAGATGAGTGTTAGGAAAGCAATAGAAAATTTGGTTCTGGGCCGTCCTCTCTGATCGTGCTCGTCAGCGCGGCGACTAAGCTGGCAACTTCCGGAGGCGGTGCGTGGCATCAGAACGAGCTCGGTGGTCCTGCAGCAGCACCGCAGTTTGGGTTTATTCACCCCCGTCAAGCCTGCCGGGTCGTGCACCCCGAGCGGAACAGCCATGCGTCCGAACTGCTGGGCCGGGATGCGCGCCCGGGCGACAGCCCGAATCCGAGAACGAGCCATGCGCGAGGCGCGCCCCACAGACAGAGACGTTCCAAAAAATCGATGACAAATTTATCAAACCCCACAATCGCAAATTTTCACGAAGCTATCATCTCCCCCAAAAATAATAATTCATCTCCCTCCCAGCTACCGCGAATCCGTGACCCAGAACGACGTGCGAACCTTCCTGGAGATGGAGTCAACAGAGGAAAAAATGCAGCAACGAATTGAGCAGTCTAAGATAAATGAAGCACGCGAATTCGCAAAGCTGGCTCCGAAGTGGGCATTGAGGAATATAGAAGAATTTGATGAGAATTTCACGGGAATTTCACGAGAATTTCCAATGAAACTGAATGTATTTCTGATAATTAGTGTACGAAATTCCCATGAAATTCCTCGTAAATTCTTAACTGAATTTTCAATGCTCACTTCGCACACAGGCAAAGAAAAAAGCTCTCGAATTGGATTCCGCGAGAATGAAAAAATTGGCTGAAGATCGCGCAAGTGGCCTGGGAAGCGGGCCGATGGTGAATGAGACGCTGCGTAAGGGGGATTGGGATTAATTATTGGGGTCGGGATGGGTGGTGTGGGAGTTATTGGTTTTTGGTTTGCTTTATTCAGAATCAATGCGTTGGTAGCAACCAGCCGCACTTGTGCGACGAAAGACTGGGGGTATAGCTCACGTTACGACTCGCCAACGCGGAGTCGGAAGCGAGGCGAGCCAACAAAAGACTCGATCAAGTCATGCCCGCGGTCATGGAATTGCAAGACCTTGCCGCGGCCGCAAGGCTAGTGGTCAGGGATGGCCCGCCCAGGCGAAAGCCCAAACCCGAGAACGAGCCAGGCGCGAGGCACGCCCCAAAAAAGCGCAAAAACAGCAGGCAGCGGACGAGCTGCACCGAAAGGACTGATTCCTGTTTCGAAATCTCTATTTCCAACAACTCTCAATATCAAATCGCTCCAAACAAACTAATCCCCAGAACACCTCGACGAGCGGCTGGCAATCTCTGGAGGCGGAGGTTCCAACCAAATAGCCCCTGCACCGGAGCAAATCACCTACAACGATTTCTCAACGGGAGATTCAGGCGGCAACGCAATCCAGGCTGCAATGCCCAAGAGAGGAATGCAACTCGGCAGAAAGCCAAAACCAAGTCTCGCAGCTCAATTGGGCACAGGAAATGTTCAACTGAATGCACCTGTACAGAATAATCCGGGGAATAATGTGCAGCCAGGTGGTGGCGCTAGTAAAGAATCGAATGCTAGTGCAGGAGAACAAAATGCAATGAATCAGGGAGGGATGAATCAAGGAGGGATGATGCAGCAACAAGTACCTGAAATAAATCCATTAGCAGACCCTTGTTCGGTTCAAATTGAAGAGATTGTAGAGGCCAAATTGGATAGTGAAGGTGCTTTGCAGGGAGAAGCGAGTTTGACGGGGAAATTTGAAGTAAGAAATGGGCTGTATGATATTGAAGATTTTCTGAATTATGGTAAAGATTTCGTATTGAGGGTTTACGTACGAAGAAAACGTCGGAGCAAACGTCGGATTCTGCTCACGTAGTATTCATTGGGGAACACGGATGAAAACTTCAAATCACCATTCAATCTTCAAATCACCATTCAAAATCCCCTTCAGCTCGTCGTCCTCGACGTTTCGAAAGCCGGCCTCGCATCATTCTCAACCTCCGCGTGCGACCCCAAATTCCGTTACGTCGTCAACCCCAATCTCAATCGGCAGAAGTTCAACGCATCTTCCGGTCAACCAAATGCTTTGGAACCGCGCGCCGCAAATAAAACCCTGCCTGCAAATACTAATTTGCCTATAGTGAAATGGAGCTATAAGACAGCGAAAGAAGAAGAGGCAATTCCGGTCAGTTTGACGTGCTGGCCGAGCGAGGGACCAGGGGTGGGGATATGAATTATTGAGTTGTGTTGATCTTAATTCATAGAAATGAAGGGGGAGTTTAATCTTGTTCAGATTGTTCTTGAAGACTATTTGGTGGGCTACTCCACTTCCCAATCATTAATTTCCCAAAGTACCATGATGTAATCTATTCCCCAGGGCGTCGAAATGATCGTGCAATTCGAGCTCGTGGACGACTCACGTCCTCTCGAGAATATGGTGATGCGGGTGCCATCGCCGCCAGGAACTCAGATTAAGTCGGTGGAGTGCGGGAATGCGGAGATGATGGGGGATGCGGTAGGAAATTCGATGGAATTGAAAGGAATTGAAATACAATTTTGCTTGATTCTATTTTAGTTCTCCTAATTTTCTTCCGAACTCGAACCGACTCGTTTTCGTGAGAGGTATGTTGGAGATTATGTTGAACAATTCGTACGTACTCCCAATGGCAAAATCTCGCTACATTTGTATTTTTTTCTGAGCGAAACCCGCTAACATGGTGATTTCGACCTGCCAGGGATCCATCTTTGGGTCGCCCAAGGGGCACCAAAAAACGACAAAAAAGTGCAGAAACAATGCGAGATCCTTCGTGACAAGGTCTTTGTCTCAATTTGGTGGGTTGTATTTTTTTCTGAGCGAAACCCGCCAACGTGGTGATTTCGACCTGGCAGGGATCCATCTTTGGGTCGCCCAAGGGGCACCAAGAACGTCAAAAAAGTGCAGAAACAATGCGGGATCCTTCGTGACAAGGTTTTTGTCTCAATTTGGTGGGTTGTATTTTTTTCTGAGAGAAACCCGCCAACATGGTGATTTCGACCTGGCAGGGATCCATCTTTGGGTCGCCCAAGGGGCACCAAGAACGTCAAAAAAGTGCAGAAACAATGCGGGATCCTTCGTGACAAGGTTTTTGTCTCAATTTGGTGGGTTGTATTTTTTTCTGAGCGAAACCCGCCAACATGGTGATTTCGACCCGCCGGGGGTCCTGCATTCGAATCCCTCCAGGTCACCTGGTGCCTCATCCCTCCACCCCCTCATTCATCTACGACCTCATCCATCTCTCCCCTCCTCCATCTCCGCCCCTGTCAAACTTTCAAAATCAAATACCAAAAAAATCATTCCACCCTCAGATAATCTGGTCGATCGACAACGTCTCCGGTTCCGGAAACGCACAAGGCACTCTCGAAATCCTCGCCCCCATCGCAAATAAGGAACCATTATTCCCCGTTCAAGTCAAAGCATCTCTATCCTCTAATCTGATTCGGGATAAGGGATCACAATGCGGATTAAAAGTTTTAGGGTGTAAACACATGGAGAGTGGGGATGCGATTGCCTTCGGGTTGAATCAGACGTGTGAGTATCAGGTGACGATAATGGGATGAGGAGGAAATGATGATTCTATGAATCGCGGGAAATTTTGATGTTCAGAGAAGCGGCGGAAAAGGACTGGTGGGATAGTAGGTTGGAATCTTTGTCCAGTCAGAATCTCTGTACATGAGAGGAGAAAGATTTCCGCTAATCAGCGAGAGGAGCCTGCGTCGAGCGAGTCTCGGTGGCGGAGAGCTACACGAACCTTGTAGGGGCATAATATCATATGCAGTGTACAATTAAGAGAAGGTAGTGTGAGGAGGAGCTGTGGTGAATGCGAAGAACCATAGTGACATCAAATTCGGTTTATTTTAGAATGTACCACTACAGATGTGGACACAAGTCGGATCGAATCAGCGGATTCAACTCCAGCGAACTGATACCAAGAAAGACACTCTCAGAAACCATAGAAAATTATTGAAAGACAACAAGTGTTTGAATTGTATTTCTGTATTTACATCGTCTATTTTTTGCAATTACATTTACTAGGGCGGCGGAGTGTGACAGTGGGCCGAAACCTGTGCGTGTTCAATGTGTCGGAGCTGCGTGTGTTTCGTTCATTTCAAAGGCAAAGTCAGAAGATTTTCATTCGTGAATCGAAGTCAACAATAGGCAGTAGGCAAAAAAGCTAACAAGATAGGATGAAATTCTCGGTCGTAGGCTAATGCGCATCGTCATGACGTCCACAGTTCCGTGAGCAGTTCAATTGACTCAATTGACCATCTCCTTCCCCAACAAAAAAAACCAACAAGTTCTCCAACAAAACAATCAATGCTGAACAAAAAAGAACGAAGCAAACGATCAAAGCATAATGTGGGATTTCAATGATTTCAATATCTTTCCAGGATTTGAATATCTTTCCTTACGACGTGCCTGTCAGTCTTAAATTTTCCTGACGGACGGGCGCG
>Ga0099798_10255_pt1 | contig 18404 bp, 7 predicted proteins | sample Uncmet_Sort29A_1_FD_89870 | JGI IMG/M metagenome (GOLD analysis project Ga0099798, IMG submission 89870) | Marine eukaryotic communities from CALCOFI LINE 67, Pacific Ocean - CN13ID_Sort29A_1 | ecosystem: Environmental > Aquatic > Marine > Oceanic | place: Pacific Ocean: Monterey Bay | collected...
AGAGCTGATCTTGCAGAAGCAGCGCGACGATGAGACAGAAACCAGTGGACAACTCCCCCAAGAGCTGATCTTGCAGAAGCAGCGCGACGATGAGACAGAAACCAGTGGACAACTCCCCCAAGAGCTGATCTTGCAGAAGCAGCGCGACGATGAGACAGAAACCAGTGGACAACTCCCCCAAGAGCTGATCTTGCACAAGCAGCGCGACGATGAGACAGAAAGCAGTGGACAACTCCCCCAAGAGCTGATCTTGCAGAAGCAGCGCGACGATGACACCGAGACCAGTAAAGCACCCCCCCAGATTCCTCAGATTCCCTCCGCGGCGGACATTGTCGCCGACGGGGGTTTGTGTTTAGCAGCGCTGACAGCGGCGCAGGTGCGCAAGCTGCAGTTCAGATTCCACCCCGACAAGAACAGCGGGAAGGATCCAGACGTTCAGCGCATGGGTGTGAAGGCCTTAAAGGTAAAGTAAAGTCATAACATTAAGCGATAAGGATGGAACTCATCATTGACATAATGTCGAAAATCATCATAATCGGAAAATCAGGTTTAAAGCATTGCGCCGTGGTAGTTCAAATCCGCTCGAAGTTTTCGCACTAATAAGTAGTACGATTTAGATCATTGTATTTCAGTGAATCAATCTCATGCTATTGCACGAGGAACTCGTTGGATTGATTGAGTAGCAGTATTTTTGATTTTGATGACTGTTCTAGATCGATGATTTTCGGCCAGTATTGATGAATTAACACAATTTAACAGTGAATTTTGATATTCTGTTCACACGTTTCTAACAATCTTTGGAACCAAGTATAAAACCGTTTGGCTAATTCTTCAGGTGATCACAGCCTTCCAGGCCCGGCAAAAGGCTGAACGCGTAGGGATGCGCGACAACGACGTCGACGCTCCGCCGCCGCCGGCGACGAAAAAGAAGCGCTGGTACTGGTGGAAGGTATGAATCATGATCACCGATGTCACGGACTTCACGCTAGTTGTCAAATTTCAAGTGCACTTGATTTTCCTACACTATTTGACTGACTACATGTCGGTCGGTAATTCACTCAAACAGCGACATGCATTCATATATCGGCGTGTATTGAGTTCATGCTGGAGTCGGATTTGATCAACCAATTATTATTGCGGTCTGAGTGTATCTTTATTGTAAATTTGACAAATAGCCCGGAGTTTAATCAGACGCCTCACAGGTGCAGACGTGGAGTCCGTGGGCGACATGGAGGAGTGCTAGGTGCTAAGCCCTTCTCCTGATTTAGTCATCTTCTACCTGAGGAAGGGTTCTCCTGATTTAGTCATCTTAGGGTTCTGTAGTGCTATGGTATTCACATGATTTGTGAGTCGTTAGTGCGGCAGTCTGGGATGCTAGGAGGGAGAGTAATTGTATTGGAGAGGGGTGAGTGGGAGTGGCGAGGGGATAATGGGCAGCTTGTTGATGTAGAGGAAGGTGTTTACACTCATTCATGAGGAGAGTGACGGGTGTAGTAGAGGTAAGAGAATTACGAGGTGTAATGAGGGTTGGACGTACTGCGGGAAAAGAATGAGGGGGTAGAAGAGTGGGGGCGAAGGAGAGGGAAGAGAGGAGCGGAATTTCAGATACTCTAGGAATTGAAACTTCGTATTTGTAGCAATAATCAACAAAACATCGTATTTGTAACACTAACAAAATCGAAATGAAACAAATAGTAGACGACATCCGTTAACGGCCAAAGAAACCGTGTCTACTATGAGATATTGAGCAATATGCTGCAATGTCATGATGTGTAATAAGATCACATGACTGAAATCAGATAATCACATGTACAATACATCATAATAATCAGGGTTCAGAGTGTGGAGGAGGGAGGTTTTTAGAAAGGCTAGCGAGATTATGATTATGAAATGTGTAGCAGTAATAATGAGATATAGTATTGGCTCCATAGATAATAACTAATTGGCTTGTATTATTTGGCTGCAGCACTCGCGAGAGGTATCAGCTACTGTTGAGAAATGGCATTGCGAGAACAAGTATCCACATTCATAAATCTAATTCATTGAAACCTGACCACAAGTACATATAAAAAGTATACCTAAAAGTAGAGAAACAGTTTGTAATTAGTTATCAGTTTGTAAAGAACAGAGTGGTATAATTATTTATTTCTGAATGATATTGAGACTCAGATCTATTGTTAGGATTAACAGCATAGACTAGCATTACAATCGGTAAAAAAACGTAACGGAACGGAAATGACAGAACAGAAATAACAAAACAGAAAACATCATACATTTAAGTATTTGTTTATTAATGGATACTAAGTGCACTGGACGAAAGGCGTAAGAAGTGGAGCGACGAACGCTGACGTGGACAGAACCACTGGAAGAAGCGAGTCGACACAGGAGGATTTGAGATTAAGGGAATTGAATCCGAGCGACTAGTTGAAGTAGAAACCGAGCGACTAGTTAAAGTAAAATGCGCTGAATATAGCACGCAGACGATCGGATTTGAGTAAATGTATCAGCGGCACAAAGAAATTGATCACCAACTCACAATGTGAATGACGCTACCTATGGGACCCAAACTCGAGTTGATCTGAATATTGATTGTTTTCTGGTTTCTCCGCAGAAACATCTTGTAGGTTAGGCTATAACTTATAATATAGTCAATTGAATTAAGTGCAAGATTGGTTGTGTAGCTATCGTCGGCGAAATAGTATTAATCAAAGTATTACCAGACAACCATCAGGAAGCATTATGCGGTGGTAAGTGAAGTCTATTCTTTCCATATTCTATCCGTATAGAGTCAAAAATTTACACTCAGTTCAGCAATGGAGTCGATGTTGGTATGTGATATCATGTAGATCGTATTCTTTGTTCCAACGCGTATGTATGCTGGTGAAAGTGTCAAATGAGAAAGCGTATGTTCGCGAAGCAGGAGAAGTTTAGAGTTTATGTTCGTGAATCAGGAAGATCGCGTGGATGGCGTTCGTGAAAGTGACAAATGAGAAAGCGTTTGTTCGTGGTTTGTGGATGGAAAAGAGAAATCGCACGTACGTGAATCGAGTCATCATCGAAAATATTACTCTAAATTGTTTCCCATCTGTAAATTATCATAATTGCCATTGAATCCTCTTAATAATATTTCTTTCATTACAGTGAGTGTAAGTGTTATTATGTCATTTTCAAATCTCCGATTGAGAAATCTTGCAAATGATATCGTATTGCTCTTCAGATTAATATTTATTATCAAGTTTTTTTCTCCATCCCTTACAAATTGAAAATTATCCTCCAACCTCTCTTAATTCCCAACCCTCCCTCTTTCGCAGATTTCGATAGCTCACGAATCTCATTTGAGTTCGATTGTCTATCGCTAGTGATTTCACCACGCAATCAATTCCGGAAACCTACGTTTCCTCTGTAGAAAGAACGCTCGAGTAGAAACGCGAGATAACGAAGAAAAACAGCGAAAGACGCGAACGAGTGAATCGTACATTGGCCGTAGAAAATAAGAAAAACTACGCCTTTTAAGAGACGCGAGAGAGAGTCGCGCATTCAAATTAAGAAAGACCAGGAGTCTCCGGTTGAGCAGAAAATCAGCAGAAAGTAAGTACCCACACAATATTGACATATCTCACATCAGACAGGTAATCCCCAGACCAATCAGATCTATTACAAGAAAAACCACGGGGATACAAGAAATACCCTATTAGTACTTAACACGGAAAGAAAGGAAATACCCTATTACAGAACACGGAGAGTGTGGTCTCACTCACACCTCTGAGCAAAAAAACTCAAAAAACATAACACGGAGAAAAACTTAAAAGGAAATAGCCATACTCAACACGAAAAGAGACGCGGTACCCACACTTCGCCTAGCAAACATAAAAGAAAACTACCCATTAAGGTATCTAACACAAGCACCTAGAACGGTATCTAACTACCATAACGGTATCTAACGAAAACCCAACTCCATATTAACCACGAGAAAGTATCAACCACGAGAAAGTATTGAACTCACCTTCAACTAGTCATGTCCGCTCCGCAACAGCCGCTTAGCAAGAAGGAGCAGCGCATGCAGGAGGAGAAAGAAGCCATCTCCATCGTAGTACTAGTAATCTAAAACGATAGTATTATCATCAAGCAACTGGTAGCTTTAAGTTGTAATTGCAATGTGTGCCAAGATTCATATCGCCAATTCAATAATTAATTAAAATTTAATGGGACGACTATTTCTGTCGTATTTAAGCACCTCAATACCAGCATACCATATTAATGTCAGGATGTATTTAGTCGCGTACCGCCGTGAATTGTGGGAGTATTCTCATTGGTTATTTGGGATGAATTACGGATCGCATCGTTGATTTGACACAATAATTCAATTTATTCATCCTTTCAAGGTACTGGCACTACTCTGTCTGTGGGCCGTCGAGGGGGAGTATTATTATGCCATCTGTCTGTGGGCCGTCGAGGGGGAGTTGGGGGGGGCGCGGTAATCCAAAATTCAAGGCTGTGTGAGCTCAGAATGATTGAATTTGTGAGACTCAGTTGACAGTGATCACCCCCGATAGTATTATACTTCTAAATCGCTGCCGGCATCGAATCACGATGATGGCTGCGATGAGAATTTTAATTTATTGTTCGCGTTAATTAATAGTAGTATCATGAATACGATTACTACGGTTTTAGGGAAAGACCTAGTTTATTCAAAGTGTATCATTTCGCGATGCGTCTCAGACTCTGTATCACACATGATCGATATGTATGCTACCACTAAATTTTACAGCCAGAGGAACACGGAACGAAAAAATGCAAAAAATAAAAAGGAATTCGCGAATTTGGAATAATTAGATTCAGTGATATGTTGAATACAAAGCGAAATGAAATGCATAGGGTGTTTAATTGTATGACAATGTCCATTCCAATTCCAATAAAGGTGATGAATATTTGAAAGAAGGAGGAGGAGAAGAAGAAGAAGAAGAAGGAGAAGAAGAAGAAGAAGAAGAAGAAGAAGAAGAAGAAGAAGAAGAAGAAGAAGAAGAAGAAGAAGAGAAGAACGAGGTGGAGAATAAGAAGGAAGCGAAGAAAAGGGAGGAGAAGAAGAATAAAAAGGAGGAGAAGGAGAAGAAGAAAAAGAGGAAGGAGGAGCAGAGGAGGCTGTGCAAGGAGGAAAGGGAGAGGAAGGAAAAGGAGGATAAAGAAAAGCGGGAGAAGGAAAAGGAGAAGAAGGACAAGGAAGATAAGGAAAAGGAGGAGAAGAAAAAGGAGAAGAAGGAAAAGGAAGAGAAAGAGAACGAGAATGAGAACGAGAAAGAGAAAGAGATTCAAGAGAAAGAGCAAGAGGAAGAGGAAGAGAAAGAGAAGGAGAAGGAGCCAGAAGAGGAGAAAGAGCAGGAGAATGATGAGGATGATGGGAGCGATGCGCGTGGTCGTGCCAACACCCGTCGCAAGACAATATACCGATGGGCGTCAAAATACGAAAGCGTAAGGAGAGCTATTCAACGCTAGTATGACTTTGTGTGTTACGATCCAATTGCATTTGAACTCAGTCAAAGACTGGGGGCTATAACAGTTTGGGTCTGTATTCGTATTTTTGAAGTTATCTTTTTCCCTCACAAGGTCCCGGCGGAGAAGGAAAAGAAGGAAAACGAGGAGAGGTCTCCTCCTTCTGGTATGATAGGAGAAGGAAAAGAAGGAAGAGGAGGAAAAGGAAGGTTAGCCTTCGGCTTCAAGAGGGTCACGGTGCAGATGAAGCCAAGACCCCACTTCGGCATGGAGGAATTCTACCTCGAACAATGGACGAAGGTATGATTCCTCTTGCGTACACGTATCGCTAACGTGAATCTATTGTACAGCAGCAATGTAATGTTCGTGAGTCGATAGCAATTTCAAATACTAAATTTGTCAAAACGAGTATTACTATCTTTCGCTTCTTCTTAGTAAGAAAAAGAACAAAAAATTAAAACTTGGTGTGGAGCTATTTTATCGATCACCTCTTCCCCAGTCCCTCGACGAGAAGACGACAAGCAGCTGTAACGAATGGGCCAAACGACCTCCTCAGACGGGAGTTCTCGAGGCTGAAAGAATGAGTCATTCTTTCAGCCTCGAGAACTCCCTGGGTGAGTTCCCGGAGCTGCAATCGAAAGGGGAGGTAAGATCATCATGCTATGAATCTGATATAAATTTTTGAGAGAATCATCATTAGTCTAGTAATCGGTAGCAATTGCAATTCGGGTATCGTCTGGTGTATGTGTTGATCTTCAGCGAATCATTGTTTCGTCCATCGATGTCATGTGTCTATAAAAAAACATCCAGAGGACGCAGGAGCGTATTGCCAAACATGTTGCCGCGACGAAGGGATGACATCGCACGAACAGGTGAGCGATGACATCGCACGAACAGGTTCGTGGATGCTGAGAGAAGATGTGGTGAGGGGAGATAGGTGTGGGGGGTAGGGAAGAATTTAGAAAGAGTGTAACGTAGTTGCGGGGAGCTGGGTGCGAGGGTTGCTACGAGCACTGAGATGGGGGGAATTCGGTGTGGGCTGTTATGAGTATTGAAATTGGGGGAATTCGGTGCGGGTTGCTATGAGTATCACGATGTGGGTGGATGGGGACGGCCCTGTGGGATCATCATTTTAGGTAGTGTTGTTGCTAAAAAGCCTGTTGGGAAATTTAGTACTGGTATTACCCAAAGTGAAACGTGGTATTGGATGTGCACAATTGAATCCGGAGGAGTGATCAGGCGCAAGAGGCGTATAACATAACTGATCATTGGAAGAATTATGATGATCTTTGCATGTTCCGGGTGAGGCAATATTGGGATGATGGGAAGTAATAATATCTGAGGGGCGATAGGGACCCGTGGGATGATCAAGTAACCTTTTGGAACGAACTTTTGAGGGGAATAGGGACCCGTGGGTTTGAAAGTAAGGACGACTATTAAGAACTACCATAATAAGAACTACCATAATAAGAACTACTGTAACTGTACCAAGAACTACTATACTCAGGAACTACTATACTAAGAGCTAGCATACTAAGAACTGCTATACGAAGAACCACTATACTAAGAACTACCATAATAAGAACTACCATAATAAGAACTACTGTAACTGTACCAAGAACTACTATACTCAGGAACTACTATACTAAGAGCTAGCATACTAAGAACTGCTATACGAAGAACCACTATAATAAGAACTACCATAATAAGAACTACCATAATAAGAACTACTGTACTAAGAGCTAGTATACTAAGAAGTACCATACTAAGAGCTACCACAATAAGAAATGCTACAATATTATAAGAACTACTATAATGAGAACCACTTAAAAAATGCTACAACAAGAAATGCTATAATTAAGAACGACTGTATTAATAAGAAATGCTATAATAAGAACGACTATAATAAGAACGGCCATAATAAGCACGACTATAATAAGAATGACTGTAATATGAACTACCATAATAAGAACTACCAGAATTAAAGAACTACTGTAGCAAGAACTGCTATAATAAGAGCTACCATAATAACAACCACTGTAACAAGAACCACTGTAATAAGAACCACTATTAAGCAGGACTATTATTAAGCGCGCCTACTATTAAGCAGGCTGTGGACATATCGCCCACAACCACGGACCCCCCATTTACTATTTAGTTCCGTTGCGGGATCTGTGATGGCAAAAACCGTTGGATTGTTGTTTGATATTGATGTATTCAAATGAATGGTTTGATTCGTTCAAAAAAAAGCTGATTGGTCTGTTCCGGAATCGGTTTCGTGTCGTTGTTTATCGTTGGATTTGAATTTTCGTTAGTTGCGATTTTGTAGGGTGATTATAATTTATCAATTTCTGGAATCTGTCGTCGGTATTGTGTTGTTGGTGTTATGACAATTGTGATGTAGTTGTGGAAATGGTGTCAAGTATGGTGTCCAGAGATGGATGGCATCTTATAATATTGAACGATCAGATTTGGACAATGAATCAGATTTGGGAGTTATATTAACTTATGTGAGGCTAAGGTTATGATATTAACGTCGTTAACGACAACATTTCACCTCCCGGACTCGCTCGTGTCAGTGCTGTCTTGATGCCCTGTTTCTCTCAGTAGTATTATAATATTATCCCGAGCGCTCTGCGTGTCGTCCGCCATGGCACGATGGTTGCCGGGTTCCAGGAGTCTCGATCCGAGAGTCCGTCCGCATCCGAATGCGCATCGCTGACGTCTCGCTCGCGGGCGTCGTCGAAATGCAGCGTTTCCGAGCGGCCGTCCCCGAATACGCGATCGCAGGTTGAGGTCTCCTCCTCGCAATGCAGTGTTATTGCCGGTGAAAGCGATAGTACTCCTCTAAGTCACAGTGTTGTTATTAATCAAGACATTTTGAGTCACGGACCCCCAGTCGGAGCTAATTCTGATTCGTCCAGTTCAGCCACATCTGCGTCTCATGCAGGACTCAGAGTCGTGTCAACGGCTTCACGTGCTGAAAATACTGCAGACCCATCGAGTCCTGGACCTTCGAATGACATAAGTCATAATGCGAGCAGGAATGCGAGTTCGTTGGGTGCAGATTTAGGTAGTACTAATAGTAATACTGAGCTCGGTACTCCGACTCCATCCCCTAAACCGCATCATGACGATCCCGGTGGCAACCCCAATGACGTCGGGGATGCAGGTTCTCTTAAGCGGCTTCCCAAAAATGATAATCGCCTGCAGGTTCACGATTCCGACTCGGGTGTGGAAGCCTCCGGTCTTTCGTGGTGGTTAGAGCCGATTGAGAGTATAATCGGGGCAGTGGGTGTACCCGGTGTAAGGAGCAAAAAAACTAGAGAGGGTGCATTCGACGATTCCGGACTATTTGGTGCACACGCGAAATGGAGGCGGGAGCAGGATTTGGAGTCTTCTGGATCTCCACGGGATCAAGCAGAGGCGGCTCAGGGTAGAACGGTGCAGGAAGCGCATCATGGTGAGAAGGCGGATAGTGTAGCTCTTGGTGATAGTGATTCTGGACCTCAGGGATTAGTGTTAACTAGTAATGCACGACAACGGTCTTCGTCTCCAGCTGGAGTCAGACTCGTTACCACTGTGGCGGAAACAAAATTAGAGTCTAGCCCTGTCGTTACCAATGAAGCGAAGCCAAATGCGCGCACTGTTAATTCAAACGATCATCCGAAGAAAATCCAAGTGAACGCTGCGGTTCCTAGTGACCAAAACTCGAATCAGATCCTAGCAGAAGAGACTAGTAACTCCTCTCGCGACGCCCATGCAGGGCCTGCTTTTCCTGTTCGCCAGCACCCCTCAGACGTCAATTCCGCGGCAACCGGGGTGGCAGTAGTGCAAGTTGAAGTGAATAGCAGCAATAATTCAATCGGCTCGAATCATAATGCAAACGCCATGGTTTCTGCCTCGAATCTTCCGCGCAATTCTTCGTTTGCCTCGTCCGTTTCTCGGCAAGGGTCGACGGGCGCCGCCTCCTGCGAATGGGAACTGAATGTGGAAGAGTGGAGTCCTACGAAAACGCCGTCGGCAGCCCAGAAGAGTAAACCAAAACTGAAAATCAATTAAAATTCTTGAATCTTTAGTACAGAACTGAAAATCATTTAAAATTCCCTAGTGCGTGATATAAACTTCTAGCGTTCGCATCACTCGCATCACTCGCAAATAGCAAGGAGACAAAGTAAAAAATATCCAGATCTGACCGTACTACTACCTGACACGCCATCCTTATTAAGAAAACATTGCCAACATTTCTAGGTACGATAATTGACTTTGTGTATACTATCGAAATCCAGCGTATCTTCCATCGCTACGTTACATATGTGTGAAGGTAATCCGTCAGGCTGGGACATATCGCCGGTTTCAGCAGACGTCGCAAGCAGTATAAATGGACTGACTGAATCTACTAGTGCGCGGTTCAATGTATCAGCTACGGGGCGGACGGAATCAAGCAATGCCAATGTGCGGTCTCAGAGGAGCGCGAGGACGAATATACGAATATCTGTACATGATGAAGCTACTGAAGTAGCTGAAGCTGATAATACGCCTGAAAGTTCCGATGTCCCTGAGGCTTCCCAACTCTTCAGGCGTAAGTCATCAAGGTCTCGGTCTGGTTCCTCACCACGAGCTAAGGCTTTTGCGGCACAGCTGACGACGACGTTACGGACATCCTCTAGGAATTCGGAATCAGCCGAAGGTGCATCGATGGAGATAGGCGGGGGAGGTAATGATTGCGACGCTGAAATTATAACCGGGAAAGATTCAGAATCAGATGCTGACCGCAACAATCGTGACCGCAACAATCGTTCGAAAACCGCTGTCACTGACACCGATCATAGCGCAGTACTAAAAACGCCGGTAGTGACCTCCAGTGTCGGATTGAATGGGGAGCAGGTGTTGGGGGGTATTAGTTCTGGTATTAGTTCTCCGACTGTTTTGAATCCGCCCTCCCCACTGCAGCCAGGTCAGCATTTCCGCGACCTTTCTCCGCTCGAGCGCTACCGTGCACTGGCGTGCGATCGCGTTTCGCCAACGGGAGCCGATCATCTTCAGTCTGTAAGTCATGATGTGAATGATAGTCATACGAGCGTCAACGCCGAGAATCGCATGACCTCGCTTGCGACATCTACCGCGGTTCCTTCAACTCAGAATGACGTCGATGTGAATGTCTCCGTCGGCGTATTCACATCGTCCACTTCTGTTGTGATCGAAACTAGGCCGGGCCACACACAAACATCGCCGCTAACGCCACACACAAATGATAGTCATAATGCTCCGCAACGGCGCCTCCCGTCATCCAGGCAGCCATCTCCGCATTCAGTGCCTGAATCCGCTCATGCGCACGACGCAAACTCGAGAGCATCCTCACAACAGACTCCGCATTTCCGCGATCTGTCACCGATGGAAAGATACCGCGTTTTATCCTGCGACAACAGCATCTCGAATGAAGAGAATCGAGTGTCTGATTCGAATGGGGAGGGCGATGGTGGGAATACGAATAGCGATGGTGGGAATACGAATAGTAATGCGAACAGTTACAACGTTGGTAATCGCAGTCAGAGTAATCAGAGCCACATCAGTGGACCAAATGTCAATGACAATGGCGTTCGTGGGACACAGCATTTTCGGGATTTGTCGCCACAAGAACGCTTTCGAATTCTCTCATGCGACCGAAACAACGACGGTGAATCCCGCGAGGAGATCATTTCTCAGCATTACAATTCTAATTCACATCCTTCTGGCGATGGGCGTCGAACGGGGAGTTTCAGTGCTGCTGACGATTATTCCTTCGCTCAATCGAGGCGACCTCGGTCGCGGACGGATCATCATGCAGAGAGAAATAATAATTCAAGTCACGGTGGCTCGTCTGACCATGTCAGGCCGACAATTTCAGTAGGACTGGGGGAGTTCAGTAGTACTAATTCAGTGGGACTGAGGTCTCGAACCTCTGGCGCGAGCACGGCGAGTCAGAGATTGAGTCGTCGATCCAGTAGCCTGCAGCCCGAATCACTATCATCTGCACCCAGCGCTGACAATCTTCCCGAAAAAATGCACTCAGCTGCATCTCTATATCAGACCCGGTCCGCGCCAACTGCCCGGGAAACAGCTAAACCCAGAGCGGAATCTCTCGGGGGCTGGGACGCTAGCAGTGGTATTGGGAGTAGTAGTGGTAGTAGTAGTAAGCGGAATGGTAACAGTCACGACAGCCAGAATCACAATGCGAGTGCCAAATTTGGTGGTCAAAAGTCTAAGAGTAGTTGCAGCGGTGTGGGGGAGGAGGCTGCGGATGTTCAAAACGAGAAAGCGGGTGCAACGACATCTGCAGCCGACCAAAAAGTGAAATTCTTCGAGGAAGACGCTAGACCCGGAGTGTCGGAGGAAGCAGGACCACGAGCGCAGCCCGGTGGCACCGAGAGTTTCGCTGCCGGAAGTTTCGGTGATGCCAATCGTACACGTAGTATTGATAACACTGAGGGTCACGAGGATGCGAGTACTGGAAAATCAGTTCCAGGCAAGCGCCCGACGAGAAATGCGAGCGAAAAACGGTCTTCCAGCGAGAAGCGAAATTTTAAGCACATTCTGAATCCTAGTAGCACCAGTAGCCCTTCGTCCCCAGCTCCTGTGAATGTGTTTCCGTCCTCACGATCTTCCTCGCATTCAACCACCGTCATTCCGCCGAAGAAGTTTCACGAAGTCTTTCCCCGCAGCAGAGCTTTACCGAAAACAATTGTGAGGAATATCATCCCAGGAGGCGGGGGAAACAAGAATTTTCCGAATCAGCTAGAAAATCTTGCGCTGCTTGGCAATTCGCAGTACGATAAGTCCATGAAGAGGACTCGGAGTAACGGCAACAGTGCTGCAACTGTGACTACTACTAGCAAGTCTCGTCGTCCACAGGGTTGGAAATTTGGGCTGCAAAATTCAAGTATTGGTTTTCCTCGCGCATCGTTTGCGGACGATATTTTTTTCACTGTGCTGGAATTTCTAGTCTCCCCCGACTCAATCACTTCGCTGTCGCTCGTGTGTAAACGGTGGAAGACGTATTGCGACCTGATAAAACATGATAAATATCCTGTGAGGCGGGCGGTTTTAGATCGGGATTCGAAGCTGTTCTTATCCGCTTCTGGAGAACGAAAACTTAAGGCGGTGTTTCAAGAACGACGGCCAGAATTTTTCCAGATCCTCGAGCTGGTTGAGAAAAGAGAATACGTACGTGGGAGAGAGATCAGCGAGGCGAATAGCAAAAACGAATCTAATAGTAATGCACGTATGAGGACGTCGAACCGCGGTGGAGGTGTTTCTCTTTCTAACTCCAAAAGTAATACTCAATTGCAGTATCCGCCCGAAAATTGTGATGCCAGGAATCAGTCGTGGACAATTGTGAAAGTTCCTTCCGATAATTCGGAATCAGTCGAGGAATGTGGTTCTAGTGTTATCGATAGTTCTCTAAGTGAATCAGCAGGATCTGAGAATGCGGATGTCAAGGGTTGTGTGACCGAAGAGGGAGTGGACGGGACGAGGAAGACGAGTAATTTTAAAGCAGCGGGCAAGGCAGCGAGAGCACACCGAAAAAAAGATGCGTCTGGAGGCAAAGGGTTGTTGAGAAAGAGTCGGAATCCACGGCCGTCCTCTAAAATGTCGAGTAGGCTAGTAGCCGAAAGTATGCGTTTACAGAACGATATTTCGGTGTCGGGGTTTTCAAACCGGCACAAGCAGGCGGAGAACAGCCGGGATAATAATATTCAGGAAATTCAGGAAGCGTCTGAGAAATCAATTAGGGAGGCAGCATCAGGGAAATCCTCAGACGTAGAAAATCGAAATAATGTTATGATGAACGGAAAAGTTTCGGGAAAGCCATCGAAGTCATTAGAATCTCAATCCTCGCAATTTGAACGCCCCAGTGAAAGTGGAACTTTGAGTTTTAGTTTGTCTGGGCAGCGGGAAGAGTCAGCTTTACAGCAGGGAGTTGCGACAACGGCAATATCTCCGTTTCGAATATTCATCACCTTTATTGGAATTGGAATGGACATTGTCATACAATTAAACACCCTATGCATTTCATTTCGCTTTGTATTCAACATATCACTGAATCTAATTATTCCAAATTCGCGAATTCCTTTTTATTTTTTGCATTTTTTCGTTCCGTGTTCCTCTGGCTGTAAAATTTAGTGGTAGCATACATATCGATCATGTGTGATACAGAGTCTGAGACGCATCGCGAAATGATACACTTTGAATAAACTAGGTCTTTCCCTAAAACCGTAGTAATCGTATTCATGATACTACTATTAATTAACGCGAACAATAAATTAAAATTCTCATCGCAGCCATCATCGTGATTCGATGCCGGCAGCGATTTAGAAGTATAATACTATCGGGGGTGATCACTGTCAACTGAGTCTCACAAATTCAATCATTCTGAGCTCACACAGCCTTGAATTTTGGATTACCGCGCCCCCCCAACTCCCCCTCGACGGCCCACAGACAGATGGCATAATAATACTCCCCCTCGACGGCCCACAGACAGAGTAGTGCCAGTACCTTGAAAGGATGAATAAATTGAATTATTGTGTCAAATCAACGATGCGATCCGTAATTCATCCCAAATAACCAATGAGAATACTCCCACAATTCACGGCGGTACGCGACTAAATACATCCTGACATTAATATGGTATGCTGGTATTGAGGTGCTTAAATACGACAGAAATAGTCGTCCCATTAAATTTTAATTAATTATTGAATTGGCGATATGAATCTTGGCACACATTGCAATTACAACTTAAAGCTACCAGTTGCTTGATGATAATACTATCGTTTTAGATTACTAGTACTACGATGGAGATGGCTTCTTTCTCCTCCTGCATGCGCTGCTCCTTCTTGCTAAGCGGCTGTTGCGGAGCGGACATGACTAGTTGAAGGTGAGTTCAATACTTTCTCGTGGTTGATACTTTCTCGTGGTTAATATGGAGTTGGGTTTTCGTTAGATACCGTTATGGTAGTTAGATACCGTTCTAGGTGCTTGTGTTAGATACCTTAATGGGTAGTTTTCTTTTATGTTTGCTAGGCGAAGTGTGGGTACCGCGTCTCTTTTCGTGTTGAGTATGGCTATTTCCTTTTAAGTTTTTCTCCGTGTTATGTTTTTTGAGTTTTTTTGCTCAGAGGTGTGAGTGAGACCACACTCTCCGTGTTCTGTAATAGGGTATTTCCTTTCTTTCCGTGTTAAGTACTAATAGGGTATTTCTTGTATCCCCGTGGTTTTTCTTGTAATAGATCTGATTGGTCTGGGGATTACCTGTCTGATGTGAGATATGTCAATATTGTGTGGGTACTTACTTTCTGCTGATTTTCTGCTCAACCGGAGACTCCTGGTCTTTCTTAATTTGAATGCGCGACTCTCTCTCGCGTCTCTTAAAAGGCGTAGTTTTTCTTATTTTCTACGGCCAATGTACGATTCACTCGTTCGCGTCTTTCGCTGTTTTTCTTCGTTATCTCGCGTTTCTACTCGAGCGTTCTTTCTACAGAGGAAACGTAGGTTTCCGGAATTGATTGCGTGGTGAAATCACTAGCGATAGACAATCGAACTCAAATGAGATTCGTGAGCTATCGAAATCTGCGAAAGAGGGAGGGTTGGGAATTAAGAGAGGTTGGAGGATAATTTTCAATTTGTAAGGGATGGAGAAAAAAACTTGATAATAAATATTAATCTGAAGAGCAATACGATATCATTTGCAAGATTTCTCAATCGGAGATTTGAAAATGACATAATAACACTTACACTCACTGTAATGAAAGAAATATTATTAAGAGGATTCAATGGCAATTATGATAATTTACAGATGGGAAACAATTTAGAGTAATATTTTCGATGATGACTCGATTCACGTACGTGCGATTTCTCTTTTCCATCCACAAACCACGAACAAACGCTTTCTCATTTGTCACTTTCACGAACGCCATCCACGCGATCTTCCTGATTCACGAACATAAACTCTAAACTTCTCCTGCTTCGCGAACATACGCTTTCTCATTTGACACTTTCACCAGCATACATACGCGTTGGAACAAAGAATACGATCTACATGATATCACATACCAACATCGACTCCATTGCTGAACTGAGTGTAAATTTTTGACTCTATACGGATAGAATATGGAAAGAATAGACTTCACTTACCACCGCATAATGCTTCCTGATGGTTGTCTGGTAATACTTTGATTAATACTATTTCGCCGACGATAGCTACACAACCAATCTTGCACTTAATTCAATTGACTATATTATAAGTTATAGCCTAACCTACAAGATGTTTCTGCGGAGAAACCAGAAAACAATCAATATTCAGATCAACTCGAGTTTGGGTCCCATAGGTAGCGTCATTCACATTGTGAGTTGGTGATCAATTTCTTTGTGCCGCTGATACATTTACTCAAATCCGATCGTCTGCGTGCTATATTCAGCGCATTTTACTTTAACTAGTCGCTCGGTTTCTACTTCAACTAGTCGCTCGGATTCAATTCCCTTAATCTCAAATCCTCCTGTGTCGACTCGCTTCTTCCAGTGGTTCTGTCCACGTCAGCGTTCGTCGCTCCACTTCTTACGCCTTTCGTCCAGTGCACTTAGTATCCATTAATAAACAAATACTTAAATGTATGATGTTTTCTGTTTTGTTATTTCTGTTCTGTCATTTCCGTTCCGTTACGTTTTTTTACCGATTGTAATGCTAGTCTATGCTGTTAATCCTAACAATAGATCTGAGTCTCAATATCATTCAGAAATAAATAATTATACCACTCTGTTCTTTACAAACTGATAACTAATTACAAACTGTTTCTCTACTTTTAGGTATACTTTTTATATGTACTTGTGGTCAGGTTTCAATGAATTAGATTTATGAATGTGGATACTTGTTCTCGCAATGCCATTTCTCAACAGTAGCTGATACCTCTCGCGAGTGCTGCAGCCAAATAATACAAGCCAATTAGTTATTATCTATGGAGCCAATACTATATCTCATTATTACTGCTACACATTTCATAATCATAATCTCGCTAGCCTTTCTAAAAACCTCCCTCCTCCACACTCTGAACCCTGATTATTATGATGTATTGTACATGTGATTATCTGATTTCAGTCATGTGATCTTATTACACATCATGACATTGCAGCATATTGCTCAATATCTCATAGTAGACACGGTTTCTTTGGCCGTTAACGGATGTCGTCTACTATTTGTTTCATTTCGATTTTGTTAGTGTTACAAATACGATGTTTTGTTGATTATTGCTACAAATACGAAGTTTCAATTCCTAGAGTATCTGAAATTCCGCTCCTCTCTTCCCTCTCCTTCGCCCCCACTCTTCTACCCCCTCATTCTTTTCCCGCAGTACGTCCAACCCTCATTACACCTCGTAATTCTCTTACCTCTACTACACCCGTCACTCTCCTCATGAATGAGTGTAAACACCTTCCTCTACATCAACAAGCTGCCCATTATCCCCTCGCCACTCCCACTCACCCCTCTCCAATACAATTACTCTCCCTCCTAGCATCCCAGACTGCCGCACTAACGACTCACAAATCATGTGAATACCATAGCACTACAGAACCCTAAGATGACTAAATCAGGAGAACCCTTCCTCAGGTAGAAGATGACTAAATCAGGAGAAGGGCTTAGCACCTAGCACTCCTCCATGTCGCCCACGGACTCCACGTCTGCACCTGTGAGGCGTCTGATTAAACTCCGGGCTATTTGTCAAATTTACAATAAAGATACACTCAGACCGCAATAATAATTGGTTGATCAAATCCGACTCCAGCATGAACTCAATACACGCCGATATATGAATGCATGTCGCTGTTTGAGTGAATTACCGACCGACATGTAGTCAGTCAAATAGTGTAGGAAAATCAAGTGCACTTGAAATTTGACAACTAGCGTGAAGTCCGTGACATCGGTGATCATGATTCATACCTTCCACCAGTACCAGCGCTTCTTTTTCGTCGCCGGCGGCGGCGGAGCGTCGACGTCGTTGTCGCGCATCCCTACGCGTTCAGCCTTTTGCCGGGCCTGGAAGGCTGTGATCACCTGAAGAATTAGCCAAACGGTTTTATACTTGGTTCCAAAGATTGTTAGAAACGTGTGAACAGAATATCAAAATTCACTGTTAAATTGTGTTAATTCATCAATACTGGCCGAAAATCATCGATCTAGAACAGTCATCAAAATCAAAAATACTGCTACTCAATCAATCCAACGAGTTCCTCGTGCAATAGCATGAGATTGATTCACTGAAATACAATGATCTAAATCGTACTACTTATTAGTGCGAAAACTTCGAGCGGATTTGAACTACCACGGCGCAATGCTTTAAACCTGATTTTCCGATTATGATGATTTTCGACATTATGTCAATGATGAGTTCCATCCTTATCGCTTAATGTTATGACTTTACTTTACCTTTAAGGCCTTCACACCCATGCGCTGAACGTCTGGATCCTTCCCGCTGTTCTTGTCGGGGTGGAATCTGAACTGCAGCTTGCGCACCTGCGCCGCTGTCAGCGCTGCTAAACACAAACCCCCGTCGGCGACAATGTCCGCCGCGGAGGGAATCTGAGGAATCTGGGGGGGTGCTTTACTGGTCTCGGTGTCATCGTCGCGCTGCTTCTGCAAGATCAGCTCTTGGGGGAGTTGTCCACTGCTTTCTGTCTCATCGTCGCGCTGCTTGTGCAAGATCAGCTCTTGGGGGAGTTGTCCACTGGTTTCTGTCTCATCGTCGCGCTGCTTCTGCAAGATCAGCTCTTGGGGGAGTTGTCCACTGGTTTCTGTCTCATCGTCGCGCTGCTTCTGCAAGATCAGCTCTTGGGGGAGTTGTCCACTGGTTTCTGTCTCATCGTCGCGCTGCTTCTGCAAGATCAGCTCT
>Ga0099798_10256_pt1 | contig 18355 bp, 22 predicted proteins | sample Uncmet_Sort29A_1_FD_89870 | JGI IMG/M metagenome (GOLD analysis project Ga0099798, IMG submission 89870) | Marine eukaryotic communities from CALCOFI LINE 67, Pacific Ocean - CN13ID_Sort29A_1 | ecosystem: Environmental > Aquatic > Marine > Oceanic | place: Pacific Ocean: Monterey Bay | collected...
CCTTGGAAACGTGTGAAATTACCGTGCGCGATTTGAGACCGCGTGTCCACGCCGAAGGTGACTACCTTGGAAACGTGTGAAATTACCGTGCGCCACTTGCGACCGCGTGTCCACGCCGAAGGTGACTACCTTGGAAACGTGTGAAATTACCTTGCGCCACTTGCGACCTCGTGTCCACCCCGAAGGTGACTACCTTGGAAACGTGTGAAATTACCGTGCGCGGCTTGAGACCGCGTGTCCACGCCGAAGGTGACTACCTTGGAAACGTGTGAAATTTTATTGATAGCCACTCGAGATTTCGTGTCCATCCCGAAGGTGACTACCTGCGAATTTACGAACCATCATACCTTGGAAAGAGAAATGGTATTACTATTAAGCCATAGTAAGTGTTAGTGTTAGTGTACACTGTGTAATGACTGTGTACCGCACTCAAGAGTCAGTGTATTTGGAAGTCAACGGCTCCTTAGTATTTACAACTTTGTTCAATGTAATTTCTGTTCGAGTTAATAGCTAGAATATTATTTTGCCTCCTAGATAAAATCTAGATTACTCCTCCGCTTCCCTTCTTTTGCCCCGGCATACACAACAAAGTGAGCCCTTGCTCGTCCCCGGGTTGTTTCGGTGGTTTCGGTGGTTTCGGTTCGCCTCCTTCGCCCTCCTCGCCCCCCTCCGGCTCCTCCTCCTCCTCCTCGCCCCACTCCGGCTCCTCCTCCGCAGGCTCCACCCTCAGTGGCATGCCCTCCTTGATATCTCCAGGAAAGAGGTATTCGTATCCTACAAGCATCTGTGGGGACTGAGACTCCCGCTATGTTTGTACAAATCACCAACTATTTACGATCGAAAAAACATACGAATCGCCTTTAAATTCAATACCACGATCGAAAAACATACGAATCGCCTTTAAATTCAGTACCATGATACATACGAATCGCCTTTAAATTCAATACCATGATACACATACGAATCGCCTTTAAATTCAATACCATGATACACATACGAATCGCCTTTAAATTCAATACCATGATACACTCATAAATCCAATACCATAATGCCTTATAAAAACTCTTTTCAAATGTAGTGTGATTTGTACAGAAATAGTGGGCAAATCCCCTTTCCAGTAAGAGGAAATAGTGTCCTTTTCTGTTCGTACCTCCCAATCCTCCTTCCACTCCTTTTCGAGAACCTGGGTCCGAAGTGAGCTTGATAGAGATGTGTCAGTGGAATTTACGTGGAAAATTTACGTGGAATTTAGAAAAATGAAGTACCAGTGGTACACTTCCGTACTGTATATGTCAGAAAAACATGCAGTTTTAATATACGAATTCAGCGTCCTGAATCTTCCTAAATTCTGATTGAATTCCTCCTAAATTCTGCTAAATTCTTTTATCAGGCCCACTTCCGGGGCAGGGGCACAATTCTCGCACCTTCGATCTCAATCTTCTTAATTTTCTTCTGAACCCCCTTTTTCGAGATGCGACAGACGTTCATTTGGACGAATTCTTGCTTCGACAAAACGATATCTCCGAGAGGAGTTACCTGTGTACGAAGTGGGCTCAATAAAAAATTTGAGTCAAAACTTTAATACGAAAACTTTAGTACGTAAAAGAGTGACAGCTTCGTTTCCGGACCTAGAACATCAGATATCAATGCATTTCCTTACTCTCTAATATGTGTCCTCACTCTTGAAGAAATTCTCGTAAAGTTTTTGTAGAAGTTTTAATAGTGGGTTTTGTAAAAGTTTTTGTAAAAGTCCGCTTCGCGGCCAGAGTTACCCCTTTTCTTTCGTTCATCCTCTTCACCCACATCTCAATTCCCTGCCTGATTCCTGGCTCGTCGCCGGTAACGCCGCAGTCACCCTCTGCGCTATTGTTATCTCCACTCGTGGCAGCGGGGAAGCCCCAGCTGCTCCAGTCGCCGCGATTCTTCTTGAAAGTTTCGTGGGCAGTAGCGGTTGGGTCCGAATATCTAAGGATTTTGGGGAAAAGTTATTAAACGCATTCTCCCTAGAAAAAACATCATTCTTCAAATCCCCCGCACTTCCTCTCCACCTTCCGACTCTTGGCACAAATTTACGTAACGTACAATGATCAGATTGAATAGGCTCCTCACTTCCTCTCCACCTTTCTGATCCTCGCATGGAACGTCGAGTCGTTATAGAGATCAGCAAACAGCGGATGCAGCTGCGGAATATTACCTTGTTGCACAAAATAAGCGCAACGATTCACAAGTCAACTCAAAAATGACAAATGACATGTTGGGCAGGCATTCGGGAGTCCGTCGTGGGTCGCTCGCTCGCTCCGCTCGCTCGCGCCCCTGCGTCATCGGAAAACTGTCGAAAATGGGGCGTGATCACCAGTCTCGCTCGCTCGCTTGTGAGCGAATCTGATCTCTCGAATCAGGGTGGCTCACTCACTCGCTGCGCTCGTTCGTTCCCGTGGGGCTCGCTTCGCTCGCCCACCCCATGACAATCCAGTTCGGTCCAATCACCTGCGTCACCCAGCAGCAATGATGACCATGACGAACAAGATCTCGATGGTTGGCTCGCTCACTCGCTTCGCTCGTTCGCTCGCTCTCGCGGCCTTCGGCCGCTCGTCTGCCTCCCCTCTCCCATGAAATCATATTTTGGAATCACGAGTGTATTCTGAATCGTTGCGCTTATTTAGAGAATTAGAGTACAAATATAAGGGGTATCGACCGTGATCCTCATAGGCACGTGCAATCTGGAAACGAGAAACTGCCAGCCGTCGTGGAGGACCCGAATCGGGGGTGGGCGCCAGTTTAAATCCTCCTCCTTGGGTTTCTTTGATTTAGTTTTCTTCGTTTTCTCTTTTTTCTTAGCTTTCTTTGATTTAGTTTTCTCTGATGTTGTTTGATCAGTTGTTTGATCAAGCTGGTCGTTGGTTACTTGGACATCAGCTGGTTTGCCATCGTCATCGGTTGCCTCTTGTTGGACATCGATTGCCTCTTGTTGGTTCTCGTCATTCTGTGACTGCTGTTCGTCACCCTCTGGCTGTTCTTCATTGTTCGCTTGGCTCTGTTCCCCATCGGTTTGCTTGTCTTCATCCGACCTTAACTCAATCATCTGCCCTCCAACCGTCTCCCCTTTCGAATCCGCAGATACCGTGGGTGTCTCTTCAAACTTCCTGACGATATCCCTGAAATTCCCCTTATCAAAATTAAACACGTCCCAACCCTGCTGGCCCGCGCCATACTCCACCTTCCTCCGGCATTGGACGAACTGGGTGTCGGCATTACCTGATGTTATAATTATTTTGAGTTCATTGCTCGGAGATGTCGGCATTACCTTTTATTTTGATTTTATTATTGCTACCTTAATGCAAAAAGCGTTACACAGCAGGGAATGCTGCATCTCAAAAAAAACTTTTGAGAATTCAAAGACAGATGCTTCTTCGCTTCCGTTCAAAAGTATTTTTTGAGACGCAGATGGTCTCGCGATGTAACGCTTTTTAGCGTTCCACTTTCATTTTTTTCCAAGCGAAAATCGCGGACTTTGGAAGGAGACCTCAAGAATCCACTTATTTTCTCTTACATTGCAAGGAATGCTGCGTCTCAAAAAAAAATTGAGAATTCAAAGACAGATGTTTCTTCGCTTCCGTTCAAAAGTATTTTTTGAGACGCAGATGGTCTCGCGATGTAACGCTTTTTAGCGTTCCACTTTCATTTTTTTCCAAGGGAAAATCGCTGACTTTGGAAGGAGACCTCAAGAATCCACTTATTTTCTCTTAAAAAAACGATTTTTTTGTTATGCAAAAAGCGTTACATCGCGAGACCATCTGCGTCTCAAAAAAAACTTTTGGGAATTCAAAGACAGATGTTTCTTCGCTTCCGTTCAAAAGTATTTTTTGAGACGCAGATGGTCTCGCGATGTAACGCTTTTTAGCGTTCCACTTTCATTTTTTTCCAAGGGAAAATCGCTGACTTTGGAAGGAGACCTCAAGAATCCACTTATTTTCTCTTAAAAAAACAATTTTTTTGTGATGCAAAAAGCGTTACATCGCGAGACCATCTGCGTCTCAAAAAATACTTTTGAACGGAAGCGAAGAAGCAGATAATATACATCCGAATTTCAATTCAATCTGAATTTCACATTGAACGATAAGAGTTAGTTCAAATAATTTCCATACTCACTTCCGTGGAGGCAACTTCAAGCATGCCGGAATGCATCGTGATTGCAGGTACAATATGTCTACATGATTCCATGATTTCGATGATGGCATGCTGTATTATATGGTCCTCGTTCTGGAAGGCAATCAAAACATGCTGTATCATATGGTCCTCGTTTATTCATGCGTTCAATATTAATTTCAGTTCCTTGATTACTCTTCGAAATCCCCGTAAACGTTTGCATCTCCCTCTCGCGGATTCTTCTCAAAGTAAATTGAAGGCTACTTGGAGTTACAAAACGAACGCTATCCTCTTCATGGTTAAGTTGGATGGAACTTCGCTCAAGTTGCAGCCGCTGTTTGATGAGTTTTTTCAATTGTTCGGTATCGTCCTTCCAGTTCCCAAAATCTACGAATTCCCGGAGTTTTCGGAATGGCATGAGTTCGACGTTGTGGAGGAGGAGCGACATTGTGGAGCTGGAGCCGGAGGGGTTCATGCCAGCAGTTTTGGAAGCAGTCTCGCCAACTTGGAGCAGCTGTCTTAATTCTTTTACTAAGAGCTGTTTGCTATCGCTAGTAGGGGCCCATCTTGTGCGCGTATGCGAGCTTTTTCCTTCCTGGATATAGAAATATCCTAAAGATCCAGGCGCACTCTGCAGCCCGAATTCCTTCTTCTCCGCGTCCGCCAGTTTTTGGTGCACCCTCCAAGGACACTCATTACCACTCACAAATATAGTCCTAGAAGACGCCAATGACGCTATTACTTCTTCGCACCTCGAGTAATCGACGTTCCACTGGATTTTGTTGATTGTTTCATTCTTGATGTCATCTGGTTTGATTCCTAGGGTTTTCTTCTTTTTTGGTTGCTTGTCGGTCTCTTCATCGTTGGTCTCTTGCTTGTCGATCTCTTCATTCGTTTCCTCGTCGACCTCTTCATATTTGTCCCTGCTCGATGACCAGTCCCACTCGTCACTGCTAAAGGAGAAGGTGGCGCCATCGCTTTTACCATCGTCTTGATCCTCTTTTTCCCCGTCACTCTGCTCCCAGGATTCCAAAAACGACCCCATCCTCGCCTTCATTTCCCCCCTTCTATACGCTAACCCCAATTTCCCAATCACGCTTTCACTAACGTCTACCTCGACCACTACCGGGCCCACGTTTTCACTCTCCTCCACTGCTAACGATTGCCCCCTTTCATCAACCTCCACCTCGTTTTTCCTCTTTTTGTTTCCCGTTCTACCCTCTGTGATTTTCTCAACCAACATATTAAAAGGAGCAGGACAATATTTCCCCTCGATGCGCAGCGTCACAGTGATTTTCTTATCGCTTTCTTCATCGCCACCAGCAAGCTCCAGCAGACCCTGATCCTGATTCCCTTTAAGTTTTGCAGGCCTCGGCAGGGTCTGGACTTGTTTTTTAACATCCTCCGTTTCTTCCGGTGGCTCCTCTGTGTAATCGATGGAAACTTGGCAGCCGGGAGCCGTGGACTCATCGGGAAAGTCAGATTCTTCGCCTTCGGGTTCAATCTGAGATTTATCTCCAAATTCGGAGGTTTCACTATCTAATTCTTCCTCCTTACGAGCACCACCAGGAACTACCGCCAACTCTGGCACCAGCTCGTCGGGAGTCCTCTCACTATCCAAAGTCAATCTGTAGGACCACTGCTTCGGCGTAATCTTTACGATCACCGCTTCGTCGGCCGCTTCCTCCACTAATGGCGGAAGTTTACAGCTGGAGGTGGGCTCGCGGGATTGGGATTTTACCTAATTGGGATTTTACCTACTTGAGGGAGACAGGCTAGGATTTTACTTAATTGAGGGAGACAGGGTGGGATTTTACCTAATTGAGGGAGACAGGGTGGGATTTTACCTAATTGAGGGAGACAGGGTGGGGTTTCACCTAATTGCGATTAGGAGAGGGCCGGCCTGAGATTTTACCTAATTGGGATTTTGGAAGCACATCGTGAAATTGGCTTGGGGATGTCTATTTTCCTTTCTCACCTCCGAAAACTGCAGCATATTCCACGCGTTTCGGACGTCATTTTTTGTCACAAATTCATCGACACGATTCCCCTGTGGGTCTTCTCCGGCAAGCAAAGGTACACTTCGTTTCAAATAAACTTTCTGGCCAAAGGAGAGGCCACAACCCGGGCTACTACTGGCAGACAGAGTAGGAGAGTCCTTTGGATTGGTAATTTCGTCCTTTTTCTTCCCCATCCCTGATTTCTTCCCCTTCTCTCTCCCAATCTCCATCACAATCCTATACTCCGGATCCTCAACAGCCGCATTTTGGCGTTTTTGAACTAAGCGTCCATCAGAGGAAAATTGCAACCACTCAGTCTCAAGAAAATCATCAAAGATGTCATAAATATCGAGCTCTTTGTGGGCGTTGGAACCTGATTTTGTTTTTGCTTCGAAAATGTCTGATTCTGGGGTTTTCAGTGCTTAAATCACGGCCAACGTACGTATTGCTATCGTATTAGACTTTAACAACATTAGTAAGTAGTCGGCTCGTGTTTTAGTCGGGTAGGCGTGTAGGCCTCGGCTCGTTTTTTAGTACTTAAACGTACATCAACGAGAATATTAATATTGTATCGCAGACGTTTTTTTTCGTTTTTTAAATATCGCAGATGTTTTTCTTCGTTTCAACGTACGAGTCAACGTTTCCTACCCTCCCTCTCAATACTAAGAGTCTCAATACCCCTTCTCTTGCATTTTCTCTCACCCTCCCCCTCATCTCGCTCCCCGGGTCTCAGCCACAATACGCTTTCATCTTCATCTCCAGCCGATCCCTCAATATCCCCCTCGAGTTTCTCCAAAAACGCTTTGAGCTTAGACAGCGACCGCGGAGAATGAATGCCTGTGTCCGAAGTGAGCGATGAGAATTGGAGTGGGAATTTACATGGAATTTTATTCAGTACGTAAATGAAGACCTGCTACAAATTCATACTCGGGATGCATACAGAAATCCATGCACTTGTGTATACAAAAGGCGTCCATCGTCTTGACTTAATATAGAATCCTAAATTGTCATTAAATTCCTGCTAAATTCTCGAAAATTCTTCATCCTGCCACACTTCGTGGCCAAGAATGCCCCCAAAATTTTGCATTCTCGTCCATTCTTCGTTACGTTGGCCCCAAATTTCTAGGCCATCCCTCTCCATAACGTTTAGAGTCTGTTGGATCTTCTTTTGCACTTCCTCGGGATTCTCGCCCGTCTCTTTGTACACTCCTTTTTGCTTGCGACTGGCGGGGAGGTCGGACACTGGCGAAACAGCGAAATCTTGGCTCTCCTCATCTAAATTATCATTTCCCCCTCTCCTCCTCCGCTTCCTCTCCACCTTCTCGAGCTTCAATTTCTGAATCTTTCCAAATTTCTTTCCGACCCCCAGCTCTAGTTTAGCTTCCCCCTTCTCCTCCCCAGTATCCTCCTTCTCCCCCGGCGCAACCGCATCCCAGTCCCACACCCCCTCGCGATTTACTGTTCCGCACACCCACATCGCCTCTTTTTCTGTTTTTGCCTTTTTCTGTTTCCCTCCTTCTTTTTCAACAAACGTAGTAGTCCCAGCAGAAACAGCGGTCTGAGCGCTGGATTGCCCAGGGGAAGCATACGGCTTGATTTCGTAGCCGAAGGTCCGATTTGCGCGCCACAGGCATCTCAACGTCTTTGCTGAACCGAGGGCAAGATTGTCGACGGGAACTTGATGCAGCGGCATCTTCGTGCCTTGGTCAGAGAAGGTGGCTAGATGGTCAAAACTGCTCTTTCTCAATTCTGTATACATCTTCTTGATCATCGCTTTGCGCTCGGGGAGGGTCGGGATCTTCTTAACAGCGGTTTTTCTGCGCTTATCGTCCGGGATAGATTCCGCCGCTTTCTTCCGCTTCCGCGTGACGTCTTCTAAAAGCATGCCAAACAGCAATTTGACGCCTTTCGAAACGTTTTTGTACTCGTCATTCTCAATCTGCGTCTGCTTGGAGAAAGTCACACTGGAAATGGGATCTACAGAATCATCATCAGTGTCCTCTTCATCTCCGGTTTTCTTCTTTTTTTTGCTTTTTTTTTTGCGTTTTAAATTTTTTCCGTCAGACTCATCATCGCTTTCGTCAAACTCCTCTTCCTCCTCTTCATCTTCTTTCTCTTCACGAACCGCTGCCAGATCCTCCGCAGCCTGGCCTCCCCACCTTTGATCTTCGCTTAAAATCTGCAGATTCTGAATATCACCAGCGCCAAATGCGTCCTTCATACGAGCTGCGTACCTTAGAAAACGAAATATCAAGTTCTCTCATGCGAGCTGCGTACCTCAGAAAACGAAATATCAAGTGAGTATGAAAATGATCTCTCATGCGAGCTGCATATCTTAAAGAAAACGAAGTAATAATATTAAGTGAGTATTAGTACTGACAGTATGAAATCTCAGAATCTGTAAGTAGTCGGGTCCTACGAAGTATGAAATTCGAATCATATTAGTGTGGAAATGCATCATCGCGGAAATGGATCGCGGAAATGCATCGCAGAAACACAGGGCGATAATATTGGGATACAGATAGTCATATTGAGTGAGTTTCGGACTCTCCCGCTGATATTAAGGCAATATTAAAGCAATATCAAAGCAATATTAAAGCTTTACACCAATATTACTCATCGAATCCACTCCAATGCAAATTCAGCCCTCTTTCAGACCTTGCTGAACTAATAAAGCGTCGAATAGCCCGCATAATCTCCACCTTCGAGATATCTTTCAGTTGCCAATACCTGTGGCCGAAGTGGGCATTGAGGAATATACAAGCAACTTTGATCGGAACTTTGCGAAAATTTTACGGAATCAGGATGCATTTCTCATAGTTGATCTACAAAGTTTGTACAAGTAAACTGCCAGCTCAATTTCTCAATGCCCACTTCGTGGCCAGTAATACCAGTAGGGCGAACGCTTGGAATCGGGGAAATCGGAGGGAGGGAGGCTGGCGGGGGAGTAAGTCCTCGGATTTCAAGACAAATTTGGTAAATTGAGTCACGTGTGCATATGGGGATTGCGTGCCTTGTATGTGGAATACGCATGAAATACACATCGAAATCAGATTTAATCTCTCTAAGTATTACACCCTGAATTTCCTCTGAAATTAGTACTCTCAAATCTTGTCGACGTTTAGAGATACTTTATTTAATTTTCATTTCAACGTAGCGTTGAAATCAGATCTCCGGGCCTCGACCCTCCCCCCCCCCCCCATTTCAACGCTAAAAAAATGGACGCCGGAACAGAAAAAATGACATTCTTCGAAGCCATCTGGACTCCGTCGTGGACCGCTCGCTCGCTTCGCTCGCTCGCGCTCGCATATTCCCCGATCGCGGCCGAAAATGTGCCGTATGATCATCGCCAAGCTCGCTCGCTCCGCTCGCTCGCTTCCCAATTGAATTCGATGGCGCGAATGAATGAACATGATGAGTCGATCGCCCCAAGCAGGCTGGCTCACTCACTCGCTGCGCTCGTTCATTCGCGTCGGGCTCGCTTCGCTCGCCCTCTCCATGGCACCCTAATCAGTGGGACCTTCCCGGCAGCAGTGATGATCGTCACCGATGGTTGGCTCGCTCACTCGCTTCGCTCGTTCGCTCGCGCTCTCGCGGCCTTCGGCCGCTCGACCCCCCCTCCCCCCCCATTTCAACGTAGCGTTGAAATGAATCTTAAATAAAGTCTCTCTTACCAAATTTGTTTCAAAATCTGAGGTCTTACCTGGCGGGACCGGGGTCACCGTCCTTTATGACCTCCGAAAGCTCCTTGATCTTCCTCCCTTTCTCCCTTGCTTCCTGAAATCGCAGCGTCCTGACATCCCCCAACGATTTTTCAGTCGCCATTGTTTCGAAACTCGTGGATCCAAAGTTGGCATCAAAAAACTGCAGCTCATACTGAGAATGAATCCCTCGCCCTCGCTCCACATCGAGTTTGTCGTCTTGGCGGCGACCTGTGTCTGTTACAGGTTCGTCACCTGCTTCGTCGCCCTGGTCTTGCCGGTTCTTGCCCATTTTGCCTATTTTTGTCCCCCTCTCGACCGCCTTTTCCGCCTTACTTTCCCCTCCCCCTCCCGTTAGATTCTCGTCATGCGTCGTCACCGACTCTCCCGTATACCGATACCGCAGAATCCCCACAAAAGCCTTGTTGGGGGTGTCTTGGTAGGGCAAAAACAGGTATCGCCATTCTCCGGGGGAATCATCACCATTATCACGATCAGCCTTTTCTCGGAGGTCGCGCATCAGGAGGGTGTCACCGGTTGCCTCGCCAGTTTTTGAGGTGCCAGTTCCAACCTGCCCATAGAGACTCGCAAAATAGCGGTTCAAAGTTTGATCGATTTCGTCAACGCTCCTCGTGGTGAAGACGGGCATGCCGGTCTCCGCTTGAGCAACTGGGTGAAGTATGGAGGAGTATGGGAGAAGTATGGAGGAGTATGGAGAAGCATGTGAGAAGCTGAGACTTTCTGCAGTATATTATTTGTACAAATTCCGATTTTTTTATTCATTCACGACTTATTTAAGATCAAATATATACACGAATTTTCCACTTTAATAATATCACGATACACAACGTTAATAACGTTATCAGAGATTCAATTGGTATTGGTATTGCTCAATAATGAGATCCCTCTTCCAATTTGTACTATGGTTTGTAAAATTGTACAGAAATAGTGGAAGTAGTCTCTCAGTCCATAGACTCCATACCTGTCAGAAGTGGAATCACATACCTGTCAGCAGTGGAATCACGGTCTGATGCCAACTGAGGGAAGCAAGCCTTACCTGTCAGCAGTGGAATCACGGTCTGATGCCAACTCAAAGAAGCAAGTATCACTTGCGCGAACCTGATCGCAGTCTCCTTCAAAAGGGCTTTTTGTTGCGAGAAAAAGTCGTCGTTGAGAGGGGAATTGTCTGTTTTGTCTGTTTGTTTTTTGGGTTTTGGAGAGCTATTCGTATCAGTCTGTTCTCCTTCGCTCAGCGGCGCATACACCACCCAGAGAAGCGAGCGGATGAAATCCATGACTGCCTGTGGGCAAATTGAGAGCGGGCAAAGGAATTTGATAAGAATTCAGAGGAATTAGGATTTCTTACAATTCCACACTACAACTATCAGAAATGCACGAAGTAGTCTACAAAATTTATGAACTCCTCAGCCCCCCGAAATTCTCGTCAAAATCCAATGAAATTCGTTCCAAATTCCTCAATTTGCCACACTTCGGGGCCAAGGCTGCTATCAACCTTCGCGCCTGCGGACTCGCTTTTTCTGCGAGATTGAGGTTTGCTGCGTAAAAGCCCAGGAGCTGCTTCTTTAAATGCCTGTGTTAAATGTGTGGCAACGATGAGGAGTGAGTCAGAATTTGTGAGTAGGAATTTCGGAATTGTAGAAATTTTCAAATATACGAACAGCATCTATCACATTTGTATCCTCCAATTTCGAAATTATCTCCAAATTTTATAGGAAATTCGTTCATCGCCCACATTGGAGCCAGAAATGCTGCTCTAAATCAGAATTATGCGACCCGACCAGCTTTAGAAGGCGATGCCACCTGTTTGTATACGAAATCATAATGTGTCGAATGTGTCCTTGGTGCATGAATGTTGTTACGTAATATATTGAGAAGTTTGACCGTTGAAGTTCTACTATACTGAAAGTCATTATGTCATAATATTAAGTGAATTAGAGAGAGAAATATTAAGTGTACAAACCTCTCTGGCCCAGAAATACGCCCTCGTATATAATCATGCTCCCGGTTTCCATACTCTTATCGCACTTGTTCCTTACGTGAGGAGCTCCTTCCTCCCGGTTCCATGCCGTTTTTTTCGCACTTGATCCTTACGTGATCAGCTCCTTGTTCCCGGTTTCCATGCCCTTCGCGCACTTGATCCACGACTGCTTCTGATCTTCCGAGGCCGGGAGCTGGGTCGGAAGTGATTCGTGAACTCATTAGAGTGATTTTATTTATTATTCGATTTCATCCTGGGATGAAATCACAGGGGGGGGGGTGGTCAGACGAGCGGCCGAAGGCCGCGAGAGCGAGCGAACGAGCGAAGCGAGTGAGCGAGCCAACCATCGGAAGTTGCCCGTTCATGACCATGATTATGATGTTTCCCCTAACGAGCGAGCGAAGCGAGCGAGCGAACCTGAATGATTGGAATGCTGTGGGGGGCGGGCGAGCGAAGCGAGCCCGACGCGAACGAACGAGCGAAGCGAGTGAGTGAGCCACCCTGCTTGGGGTCACTCATATATAATCGAGCGAGCGGAGCGAGCGAGTTGGGTGATCATGAGACCTTTTCGACGACGCAGGCGCGCGAGCGAGCGAAGCGAGCGAGCGACCCACGACGGGGACCAAATGTTTTTCAAAATCCCCATTTTTTTCTTCTTTCGCCCGTTTTTTTAGCGCTGAAATCGGGGTGGGGGGGGTGGTTCGTGGCCTGGGAAATCGATTTCATCCTGGGATGAAATCAAAAAATTAATAAAATACCTCTTAAAGAGTGGACCGCATATAGAATTTAAACAGTGGGCATATACTAGTACTACCCATCCCCGTCTTCGTAAGAAATTCTCGTAAAATGCAAAATTCTCGTGAAATTCTAGTTACATCAAACTTTTTTCAACAATGACCAGCTGGGGGCCGAATTAGATCCCCATCGAATTCTTACCCACCCCATCTTCGTAACAAGGGTTTCCAGCTTCGGGAAACCGGCGTTGAAAGCTTTTTTCTCCGCGCTCAGACACCCCAGTTTTTGATCAGGGTCCTCAACCTGTGGAGTTTTTGATCAGGGTCCTCAACCTGTGGAGTTTTTGATCAGGGTCCTCAACCTGTGGGGGAAGTGAGCGATGAGAAGTTTATACACCGGAATTTATGAGGAATTTAGAAAAGTGGGAAACTTCAATTCCATACGGGAAGTATCAAGAATGCATGCAATACGGTACAACTGATATTTCTCTATCTTCCAAATTCTCCAGTACAAATTCCAACGCAATTCTTTCCAAATTCCTCAATTCGCCACACTTCGTGGCCACCTCCACATCTTCGAAATTGGCAACTTTCTCCCCCAAACCATCCCGCAGCATCGCTGGCACTCCGCGCCAGATATCGATCGGAAACCGATGAGTAAAGGCTGTGGAAGCTCGGATCAGGACTATTATGTAAAGTTGCTTGGCTATCCTAAAAGATCGAGCGGCCGAAGGCCGCGAGACTCAGAGGGGGCAGTGAAGGTTGAGTTCACTGAGGTTAAGGTCGAGCGGCCGGAGGCCGCGAGGACGCGAGCGAACGAGCGAAGCGAGTGAGCGAGCCAACTGGGTTGGGATGTGATGGGTCCCGATTCACAATGGCCGGGCCCCCATGGGGAGGGCGAGCGCAGCGAGCCCGACGCGAACGAACGAGCGGGGCGGGTGAGTGAGCCACCCTGCTGTGAGTGATCACGAGATTCATCCACTCTTGACATCGAGCTGGGGGGCGCGCGAGCGACGCGAGCGGGCTTGCTGACAACAAACCACTTTCGTCCGTGATTTGAGAGCGCAGGGGCGCGAGCGAGCGAAGCGAGCGAGCAGCGCACGGCATCTTGTAGTTTTTCAAGACTCAGCGACCTGAAGGTCCCAAAATTTGAAACCCTGGATTTAGGATTTTTAAACATTTTAGACTTTTTTGTGAACTCTAAAAACTCTAAAAACCTTAAAGCGCGATTTCGACCTCTGCCGATGAACCCCTCATCACCTGACCAAAAACTCCACTTTGAAGCCGGAAACCGGTCCCAACCGACCGAAAATCATATGACTAGTGTGCAACTTGACAGAATAGTCCTGATCCGAGCTATTACCTCCTTCTCCCAGGCGAGCCGCTAAAAGTTCAATAGATGCACGCGCGGCCTCGAGGAAATTTTGATAGTCATCGAGATCGGCTCTATCTTGTAAGAGCAACGTGGGCTTGACATTGCTTTCAGCGCCGCCACCTGTATCCGAAGTCGGCATTGAAGATTGGCTTGGGAATTATTATTTCACAGGAATTTCGCGAGAATTTCGCACACTGAATAATATATCAGAAATCCAGAAAGTTTGTTCTATGAAATGCTCCTGAAATTCTCGTAAAGTTCCTATCAAAAAATTCTTCTAAATTCCTCAATTCGCCACACTTCGTGGCCAGCGCCACGTCCTTGCTCGGATTTGTTATCGAAATTCGCCACGACTCCGCCGTGTCGGGTCTGGCTTATGACCAACTTGCCGCTATCATACAGCCCGATTTGAACCCCTGCAGAACTCTCCTGCGCTTGCGTCAACACGACGTGAAAACCGTGTTTGAGGCCGTCCTTATACCTGTGGTCCAAGTGGGCATTCAGAAATAAAATTGAGCTGGAACTTTGCTCGTACAAGCTTTGTATTGATCAAGTATTGGAAATGCATCCTGATTTCGTAAAATGTTCGTAAAATTCCGATCAAAGTTCCTTGTATATTCCGCAATTGGATATTCCTCAATTTGCCACACTTCGGGGCCAGTTTTACGTTCCGACCTGGATTTTCTTCAACTCGTAAACTGCGCTTTCACCATTCCCGTGCTTCTCGTCCCGAGCTTCCTGAATAAATGCTCTCCTAACTAAGCCGTACAGAGCAGCTTTGGGGGGCTGGACTTCCTTTGTTTTTACGAGCCAGTAGGAGTAGTCTTTGACTTTTGCGGACTGGTAGTGGGCGTCGATTTCCTTCATTTTAGCTTCCTCTTCTGCTTTCTGCTGTTTAGCTTCGTCTTCTGCTTTCTGCTGTTTAGCGTTCTCTTCTGCTTTCTGCTCGGCTTCCAGCTGTTCCTTGGGCTTTTCATCGCCCTTGCCGTCGTCCTCCTGCGTCATGGTATCCTTCAAGACAGCTTCGTTCTGAATCTCCTGCACCTCCTTGTTAATGTTGTCCTCGACGCTCTTCGGATCCGGCTCGCCCTGGTCGGATTGCTTCGACTCGTTTTTATCGCTAAGCGACCCGTTTTCATCGTGGGCGTCCACTTGAGAGTTGTTCTCTTCTCCCGTGCCTTGCGCCTCCATTTCCAAGAGGTCAAGATCGCTCCCTTGTCCATGGCTATCTTGCTCCTCCCCTTCCTCATCCTGTGGACCCTCGTCCCCCACATCCTCAGACTTGTCCTCCTCAAACACAAGTTCCTCCACCGCGCTCCCGTCCTGAAACGCCTTTTCCAGCGTGTCAAACTGCGTTTTGCGATTGGGCTTCTCCCCCGCTAGACCAAAAACTTCCTTAATTTTATCAAAATCTGATGCTACACACCTTCCATCGCCGAGGTTTTGCACCGAGATTTCGAAAGCAGACTCCGCTTCTTTCCCAGATCCAACAGCCGCACGTGTGGCTACCTTGGTTTTGAAAACATTGAGATCTGGCGGCGGTTCCCGTGGACAGCGACATGTTATTATTCTTCTGGAGAACACGATATTCTGGAAATGCGAAAAGCAAATATTTGTGACGGAGCATCTTTCCGTTTTAGGTTGAGTAATTGTAACACGAGGCATTTTAGGGTAGACTAAGACTGTCCCCTACTACTTCGTAAGGAATTCGATAATTCGAGTCGAATTGACTCCTAGACTACGATTTTCGCAGCGTGGCACCCCTCCGAGAGTCCATTGTCTTTTCGCCACACAGGAGTCGCGACATTCTTAATCAAATATTCTTTCACTTCAGCTTCCCGTATCTCTGATCCGACGGTGTACACGTGCGAAGGGATGCCGATCGTCCTGCCCGCCCGCTCTGTGGAGATGTGGTAAATCACGGCGATACAGATTACAGATACTACGTAACACATCGCTATGGTTTCTTACTCAAAAAGTATTAAATACACTTTGATATTCTACTTCACGTGGTATGGATTTCATTCCCCGATAATAATGATAATATACAATATGAATACCGCTTGCAAATCATTTAGTCCCATTATTTACCAAACAGGAGGATTATTTACCAAATAGAAGGATAATGTCAAAATGGCAAGATCCAATAAATTTTATTCAGTATTACTTTCTTTTTAGCAAAACTAGCGAGGAATGTCAAAATGGTAAGATTCAATAAATTTTATTCAGTATTATTTTCTTGTTAGCAAAACTAGCGAGGAATGTCAAAATGGTAAGATTCAATAAGATTATCATACCTTCCTCCTCAGTCCTCCAGTAGCCGCCTGTCCATGTCGATTGAGTTCCATCTTCGGGATCGAGCATGGTATCCTTTCCTTCCTTGATGATCTGTCCGCTTTTATTGCTCCAGCTGTTCCTGTGTAGGAAGTGGGGAATGAGAAAGTGTCAATGAGTCAAAACTTTACGAAAACTTTAGACGAAAGAGGACCATCTTTTGCACGCAGTCACGATAAGAAATCCATGCAGCCTCCTTCAAACTAGGGGTCCTCAATCCGCTGAAATTCTCGTAAAGTGTTTCCAAAAGTTTTCGGAGATTTTTCAATGCCCACTTCGGAGCCAGCTATTCCTCGTAACCTCACCCCACCAGTGCACAAAAAAGTCATAAGTGCGGAGAGCTGCATTACTCAGCTTAGTCAGCTTGTCGGCGGGAGCAATATTATGTACAGCAGCGGCTCTGGACGCAGCAACGTCCGCAATTTGGGTTATGAAGAGCTGCCAGTTGGTGTCAGTGTCACGCATGCTCTTAAGGAACGTTGACTGGTCAGGGTTCGAGAACACGCCCATAATCTGATCTTTCGCTGCCTCTGGCCATTCTACTTGATAGTCTTGATCCCCTGCACCTTCTTCTCCTTGCTCCGGCTGTCGAGCTGTTCTGCAGTGCTTCTGTGTGCCCGGAAAAATACCAGCACAATACAGCGCCTTTTTCTCCTCATACTGCGCTCCTAATATCTCCAGAATCATCGCTTTCCTCGCCTTTTCTTCCCGCAAAACCCTCAAATTATCCAACATCAGCGAGACGAACTTGTCGCCGTCCGAGGCTCCCTCCGAGCCTCCCTCCTCGCTGACGTCGCTATTGACGTTCTTTTTCTCCTTTTTCTCCTTGTCATTTTCCTCTCTCGGGATTTCCTCGAACGTCTCCGGGTTAAAGCAAACAAAACTGGCAGCGGGAGGGATGGCGAAAGGTTCTTCCGACGACTTCGGACTATTCTTCTCTTTATCCTTATCCTCGGCCTGTTTAGCCTGCCGGACGCCATTCACATACACTCCAAACGAGGCTTTCCAGGCTTGTTTGGGAAGCTCGGGAGACGAATTGAATTTGGTTCTCGGGGGTTCAATTGGTGTACAACCTTTCAATTGTTTGTCCCCCGTGGGGGCCTCAATCAGCACGTTGAGGCCGTGGCGGACGCTAGAAGTGCCGATAACTTGTTCGCTGGTCTCCCTCTCGAAAACCTGTGGTGGGGAGTGCGCATTGTCAGTGAGAGAATTCCTGGAAAGTCTTCAAGACTTCAAGTGGAATTTTGACAAACAATGAGCTTCAATACTTCACACGCAAAGCTTCATATGATGCCTTCAAGAAATGCATGCAGCCTTTTTGTATGAAATCGCAATATGAAATCGCATCCCCCATTCTCGAAAATTCCGTGAAATTTGCGGGAAAAATTCAATTTCCCCAGATAAGAGGTTCCGAAATGCCCACCCTGACTTCGGGGCCAACAAAACAGGACTGGCTTTCCAGCTGCCGATTTCCATCTTTTCAGCGGATCTGAGCCGAACCAAACCGTGCGGAACTACCTCTGGTAATGCTAATTTGAAAACTGTACCCGAGAGTGTAGTCTCTTCATTTTTAAAACTGTCCCCTAGTTGATAGTCTGCATTGCTGATTTTTTCGCTCGCTCGGAATTCTACTCTGCCGATGTCGACCATGGGTTGTTCGGGGCTTTTGTTTTTGTCATCCACTTTTTCCTCCTTTAAGACAAGGACCTTGTTGTCCTCCTCTTTCTCCTTCTCCTCCGTCCCCTGTGGAGCCCTGAATTCCAGCTATGTGGTAAATTACGAGGCTTACGAGTGCACTACACCAGATTTCACCAGATTCATAATCAAAAGGAATCAAAAATACACGACTTTCTTTGATCTGAAATACATATCTGAAGCACATTTCCTGGCTATGATAATCATTGTACCCTCAAGAGCCCTCTCCTACAGTACCTCTCCTACGGTAGTCCAATCTGAAGATTCTGAATTTCACACATAGGTAGATTCTAGGTGGATTCCAGGTTCACTGACATTCATACCTGCCCTTCCGCAAGTTTCCACCACCCTTGAAATTGAGCCAAATCCCA
>Ga0099798_10257_pt1 | contig 18353 bp, 9 predicted proteins | sample Uncmet_Sort29A_1_FD_89870 | JGI IMG/M metagenome (GOLD analysis project Ga0099798, IMG submission 89870) | Marine eukaryotic communities from CALCOFI LINE 67, Pacific Ocean - CN13ID_Sort29A_1 | ecosystem: Environmental > Aquatic > Marine > Oceanic | place: Pacific Ocean: Monterey Bay | collected...
ATTCGGAGCCAATATCTACTTGCATTAATTGAGATAAGAAAATTGTAATTCATGAGAACTTGGATCACCTATAGTTATATTCTTATTGCTATCTATAATAGTATTAACAGTTAAATTACTTGAAATTAGAGAATCAACTGTTATTGATAATTGAGATAAGAAAATTGTAATTCATGAGAACTTGGATCACCTATAGTTATATTCTTATTGCTATCTATAATAGTATTAACAGTTAAATTACTTGAAATTAGAGAATCAACTGTTATTGATAATTCATCTGAATTAAAACTACATGATAAAGGGCCACCTTCTGTGATGCTAATTGTTATAGGTGTATTTGGTATCACTTGATTAAATATCTCTGTATCTGAATTCATTACATCTATAATTTTCAATTCTAACTCTGATTCAGAATATAAATTCCACGTTAAAGTATATTCATTTGCATTATCGGTTTCTGTAATATTTATTACTGGTGTATTTGTATCAAATAATTGAAATACATAGTTATCATTACTACTGCCATCACTAGACAAGAATGTATCATTCATTTCATTTTTTGTAAAAACGTGTTGATTTAATTCACCAATTAGATCTATAGACATTAAATTATCTTTAGATTTAAAATATAAATACAAATATATGGGCGATGAATTTGATCAAGGAGAACAAGTAGATTATCTTATTAAAAAGGATAATAATGCTTATGATATGAATAGCAATAGAATTCCAAATTCAGAAAAATTAGTTTATAAAATAAATAATGATAAAATAAATGTCGGCAATGTAAACACTACAGTATTGTCACGAGATATTTTAATAAGTGATATTCCACTACTTAATCCATTTATACGTAATACAGAATATGATGCAAGCGATAGACCATATTTAAATTTTGGATCATTATTAGTTAATGAAAATAATGAATTATTTGTTATTCAACAAGATGATAATGTTGATATAGATATTAATATAACTATAGGCGGAAATACTTATACCGCTATTGATAATTTTGATATTAATAATATAGTGGATTATGGAGTACGAGTAACTCGTGGTAGTAATACACATGATATTATATTTAAATATACTTATTTAACACATGATGATTTTAAAGATTATGGTAGTGAATTTGTTGATTTTATGCATAATTTCGGAATCGAGTTAAAAAATCGAATGATCGGAGGTGCGTTTATTCATAAAGACGCACCTATTATCAAAGTAATTTATGCTAAAACTTATTATATTGATGGTACGGCCCTGCCGAGCGATGGGGGGGCTAAAAGTCCTGCTTTTTATACATCATTACTTAAGAATATTATTCCACATAATTATGGTTCATTAGGAACTACAACCCAAGACCAGTTTACATATGCATTTTTTAATGTAACTACGAATCATTATAAATCGTATGATAATGAACGAGATTGTCTTAGTATACAGGACATAGATTTAAAAAATGATGGCGGGTCTATATACGAAGGTACCACTGGATGTGTATTATCACATGAATATGAAAGTATGAACAATAGTCAAAACTGGATGAATTTAAATAAAGGTGTTTTAAGAACATATGAATCAGATTCTGAATATGCTTCAAATGGTAGTAAAAGAAGATGGCTTGCGAACTTTGGGGAGAATTCTACAGAAAATACAGTAGTTTTTGATTTTAATGCAGAGCAATTAACTTCAACATCCTCAAACAAACCGGTACATACTCGTAAGACGCCTTATATTACAGCGTTCGTCTATGCTGGTGAGAAAGGATTAGATAATCTCCAAGTTAGTGGCGGTGGTGGCGGTGGAGCAACCAACAGTGATACTATTACAACAAATGAATTAACTGTAGGTGAAACTACACTTAATAATAATGTATTAACCGTAGGTGATGCAACCAGTACTGTTCTTGAAAGTGGTAAATTAACAATAGGTAGTTCTTATTTTGAAGAGGGTAAATTCTATGTAGATAGTAATACTTATTTACAAGATGCTAAATTGAAAATAAATGACACTACTGAACTTGGACATCAAAAATTAACTGTAGGTGATACTATACTAGAAGAAAATAAATTAACAATAAATACCAGTACTGAACTAGAAAGTGGTAAATTAACTGTAGGTATTTCTACACTAGAAGAAAATATATTAACAATAGATAACGATACCAAACTAGAAAGTGGTAAATTAATTGTAGGTGGTTCTACACTAGAAGAAAATATATTAACAATAGATAACGATACCAAACTAGAAAGTAAAAAATTAACGACAGGTGGTTCTACACTAGAAGAAAATATATTAACAATAGATAACGATACCAAACTAGAAAGTGGTAAATTAATTGTAGGTGGTTCTACACTAGAAGAAAATATATTAACAATAGATAACGATACCAAACTAGAAAGTGGTAAATTAACGACAGGTGGTTCTACACTAGAAGAAAATATATTAACAATAGATAACGATACCAAACTAGAAAGTGGTAAATTAACTGTAGGTGAAATTGACTTGGGTAATGGTGTTGTTTTAAAACAACAAAGCAATGAGTTATATGTTGGTGATTCTCCTGTAGCATCAGGAGGTGGAGCAACCAACAGTGATGATATTACAACAAATACATTAACTGTAGGTGATATCAAGTTAAATAAAAACCAACATCATATTGATTTATTGGAATTCATAAATGATACAAGTAATCCATGGCAAGCTGGAAAAGCAACCATTAATAGCATAGATAAGACAAACGAACTAGTGGATATAGATTTAACTAATACCTATCGAGTGTTATGCTTCAACTTGGATGCAGCGTATGTCTTGCCGGGAAGATACAAATTAACAGTTGAAACTAGCAAACAAACATCCATATATATAGATGAGAAATGCAATTTAAACACAACAAGTCAATGGCCATCACATAATACTCAACACATTCAGAATATAGATGTACTGTATAATAAACGTCTATTTTTATTCATACGTGATAACAGTAATGATGAGCCTGGCCAGTTATCCTGGAGTGATATTACTGAATGTAAATTAACATACACAGATGCTATAAATATAGGTGATACAATAATTAATGATTCTCATATAATATCAAATTCGGTAAAATTAAATGGAACACAAATACACTCGTTTACTAATTATGATGAACCTGGTTATCATCCATTAATCAAAAAAGATAATTCTCTTGTTGATAGGGACCAAGAACACATGTCTGCATATTATATTGATATAACAAGTAATAATGATACATCTACTCATTCTGATAATTTCACCGTAATAATATACTATGGGACTAATAATACACCTACTGATGATAGAATCATTGTAAAAAAAACATTAACGCATAAAAATCCTAATCGTGTCTATTTTGAAATCGTGGATGTGGATATTGACAATGAAGATAGACATATATCATTACAATTTGTTTATGATCCTGATGCATCTTATTATGGTGATTCAAGTAATATAATTGTTGTCGATAGTCAATTTGAAATAGTAGAATTATATAGGTGCGGTGTTGTAAATACCTCATCAATTATCCTACCAAAGAATGAAACACATGAATCTTCTGATGGTATCATGCTAACATGTGAAAATATTATACTTACTGATACAACTGGAGATAATCCTCTTGAAACAATTATAGCACCTGGTGATATTTTAACTAGCAATTTAATAACTGATACATTGGTTGTTGAGATGTCTCCACTTGAAATTACTGCAAATGGTAATCTTACTACAAGTGGAGACATCTCATCAAATGCATTAACAGTTGGTGTTGATGATGATGGCCGTAGCTTGATCAAGTTAAATAAAAACCAACATGAGATTGATTTATTGGAATTCATAAATGATACAAGTAATCCATGGAAAGCTCGAAAGGAAAATAGTAATATAGATGAATCAGACGAACTAGAGGCTATAGATTTAAGTCTAACATATCGACTGTTATGCTTCAACTTGGATGCAGCGTATGTCTATCCGGGAAGATACAAATTAACAGTTGAAACTAGCATAGACACACACATATATATAGCTGATAAATGCAATTTAAACACATCAAGTCAATGGCAATCATCTGATACTGAACACATTCAGAATATAAATGTACTGTATAATAAACGTCGATTTTTATTCATACGTGATGAAAGTACTAGTGACCCTGGCCTGTTATCCTGGAGTCATATTACTGAATGTAAATTAACATACACAGATGCTATAAATATAGGTGATACAATAATTAATGATTCTCATATAATATCAAATACGATAAAATTAAATGGATCAAGAATATTCGGGTTTACTAATTATGATGAACCTGGTTGGCGTGCATTAATCAAAAAAGATGAAAAATTTTATGATAGGGACCAAGAACACATGTCTGCATATTATATTGATATAACAAGTAATAATGATACATCTACTCATTCTGATAATTTCACCGTAATAATATACTATGGGACTAATAATACACCTACTGATGATACAATAATTGTAAAAAAAACATTAACGCATAAAAATCCTAATCGTGTCTATTTTGAAATCGTGGATATTGAGATTGAAGATAAACATTTAGCATTACAATTTGTTACTGATCCTGATGCATCTAAATATGGCGATTCAAGTAATATAATTGTTATCGATGATCAATTTGAATTAGTAGAATTATATAGGTGCGGTGTTGTAAATACATCATCGATAATCTTACCAAAGAATGAAACACATGAATCTTCTGATGGTATCATGCTAACATGTGAAAATATTATACTTACTGATACAACTGGAGATAATCCTCTTGAAACAATTATAGCACCTGGTGAAATTACATCAGATAATTTGATAGCTAATAATTTGACTACAGATGATCTGACTACTAATGATATTAATATTCAAAGTAATAGATTAACTATTAATAATATTATATCAAATGATATTATAACTGACAAGTTTAACGTTGGAACCACAAATATAGAAGAGAATGAAATACAATTAGGTTCTACCGTTGTGTTATCAAACAATGAAATAAAAGTAAAGGATCCTACTACTGCATTACAAATAAATAATTATTCCACAAACACATACACAGTAGATCTTGTTAATGATTATTTAACATCTTGGGAATATATTGATGGCGCGTATAATTCAAATACTAATATATATACAAGGGTAACAAACCGCCATGAATTATATCCCTTATTGCGTATTAAATTAAGTGACATATCAGAGTTAATAAATGAAAATGCAGATTTGGTTAATTTAAATACTTTTACAGATAGTGGTTCTAATTATAATATCACTTTATCAATGAGAAATAAACATACTAATTATTGGATTGTTTATACAGATGCAGACATAGATACAAATAACATTTCTTCAGCCGGTAATACAAATAGTGTCAGTAATGAAAATAACATTAAGGTATTTTATTTGAATGCTCAAACTGATCACTATATCTATATACGAAATGCAAGTGGGAATACTGAGGGCACCGATGGGAACGGTTATAATGACATAGAAAGAAAAGGAACACGTAATGATTTACTTTCACTTGATATGTTTGAGATAACTTTGACATTTGAAATTAATAATCAAGTGAATTTATCTTTTACAAATGGACAAAGTCAAATATTAAATAACACAATGCGAACATCGTTATTAGATTGTTCTAAAGTTTCATCCAGTAATGTTTCTTGTGATACAATGCAAACAAGTGAATTAGAATTAACATCAAACGATGGGCAAATTATAAAAGTGAATAATTCAGGTTTATTAATTAATGAAAATGAAAATACTCAATTATTACCATTAAATCTACTCGAGTTGGATTCTAAATATAAATGCTGGGGATTATACACTGGTAACAACGATGGTGACAACGGTAGTTCTGGATTTCATCCGTCATTTGCAAATAATGCAGATGCGCGCTTTATTATGTTTGATCCAACCATTATATTAACTTTGATTAATAAGAATACTAATCATGAATATGAAATATACATTGAAATGACCAACAAATTTAGATGGAGTTATGAAACAAATTATACACATAGTAGTGCTGGTGATGGTAAATGGTCAGATGGTGATTATAGTTATGTGATACCAATTAACTTTGCAAATGAAGGCCAAGTTCACAAAATGTTATTCATAAAGTTAAAAGACAATGACCAAGAATTATCATTTAATAAATTAACCAAAGTATTATGCTATTATAAAGGTACTGCATTAACTACAAATTCTTTACATATTTCTGACGGATATAATAAAAACATACAAATTGCAAAAAATAAATTAATCACAAAAGATTTAAAATTACTTAATGATAGAGGATATAATTATATTACATTGATAAATACAGACGATTATTTTAGATACGAAATAAATCCATTCGCAATTCCCCTTAATCAGGATATTTCATATACAATAAAATTATCTAGTAGTGAATCGTTTGCTGTTAAATATAATGAGAGTGGAGGTAATGATGCATATGTAGAATATTCGGATATTCCCACAATAACTAAAACTCTAGATGGTTCTGATAATATTTCATATATACACGAATTAGCTTGTAATAATTTAAATGATGATTCAAGTATTAATAATACATTACGTATTAATTTGCTGGATTACATACATAGTATAAATGATATATATAATACAGTTCAAGAATATACTATTGGAATTGAAAATAAGGATACTAGTAACGCGAAAGGCAGCTTTTCAGTACTATTAACTGATAATATTAATGGAGAGGAAGAGGATGTGAATTTTAGCACATTTAATCAAGACCAGTTTTTCATACATGATATAAAATATGATACTAACAATAACTATAACTATGTAAATACTATTGATACTATTAATAATTTTGCTGATATCATTCATGTAGATATTAAAACATTAAAGGACAATTTAGATCCTATGATTACTGATAGCCAGCGATATATTAAAATAAAACATAATAACTCCAATGAATTTATCATATCTCATAAAGAAGACTATTTATACAATAATTATTTTACTCCCAATTATGATGATTATTATTTAGAATACACATCATCTATATATTCTAATAATGGTAGTAATAAACATGAAATACATATTCAAGGTATGTTAGACCATTATAATATATCAAATATTTTGAATGAAACATCTATTAAATTCAAATTTAACTTGGCGCATGGAGGAAACTATACCGATATAGCTCTTATTCATAAAAGAAATGATATTATTAAAAAGATTATCATTAAAAGAAATCAAGAATATTGTATTTCTGAATTTGACATACGTAAATTTAATTATACCCTTGATTCAGATAATACATATACATATACATACAATAGTTCAGGTACTAGTAACTCTGATCCAATTGAATCTGTTACAGTAGATAGATTTCATACTAGTGGCAATAGTGGCAAGGGCTTTAATTCTCACTGGGATATCCAGATTACATTAAAAAGTGGCATTGATAAAGATGATTATAGATTATGGTATCATAGCACTCATGATTATACAGATATAAGAGATGATACTGGTATCATTTTACCTTCATGTGAAGCCAATCTTATAAATGAAACAATAAACCTCAAATGTTATATCAAAGGAAGTAATGATTCAATAAAAACTGATAATCCTTTGGAAAGAACTAGTTTGCAATGTCTTGGCTTGGCACATAAAGATACAATTGATAAAGCCTTTTATTATTCACCACAAGATCACTCACATGGTCTTGAGGGTATTGATACTATGGAATTTGGATATATAGGTAAAACACTTAATCAAAATATTATCCACGGTGATGATAATGATAGTAATATTGGTAGTTTACCAACATCTATATTAAGTGATTTTATTGAAATCACAAACAGAACATCAATTCAACCTCTAACCGGGGTTGAATTAGCTGATAGCAATGATTATATTAAAATTGATATAACTCAATACACACATGATAATCTTTATATAAAACATGTGAATGGCTATAAATATGATAATACTAATAATATTGAGGAATCAGATTTAGATTTACTTGAATTACATACAATTCCTGAAAATAGAAATAATATTGGGTTTATTGATGCAGATAATTTTGAAGTAATTTCTGGAAAACAATATTTATTTCTTAGAAAGAATCTCATTGGGGAAAATGCAAATTCACATCTCCATAATAATGGTATAAGTACTGGTGATATAGATAATGATACTGATTTTGAGATTAATTTAACTATGCAAATAAATGATGACTCAAAGGCAAAGGTTTTTAGAGAAATAATAGATCCCGTGAACAATGAATACAACTTTTATTCAAATATACAAATTAATCATGATATCCCAACACATAAAATATTTATAAAAAAATTTAAAGAGTCCGACGCTAATAATGATGAATTTTATTTAGATAATATAACATGTGAGTTATCATATGTAGATTTTGGAATTACTCTTGGTAATGATAATAGTGTTAGTATATTAAATAATGAAATAAATGTTGGAGGAACTAATGGAGTAAATATATTAAATGATACTATTAGAAGTTCTGATGATATAATACATGAGATTGATTTAACAAGTTATTTCATTCCAGGTACTAAAACCCCATGGGCACGTATACAGCATGAAAACAACACCCTGTCCGGTGACTCATATACAGAACCCTACACATTTAATATTAATGATTCAAGTCTATTAAAAGACATAAATGATGACAACCACACGACAGTATTATTATGTTTTGACTTGACAAGTATAGAGTGGCCATCTAATATAAACCTTAATATGGAACGCACTATACAACTAGAATGCACTAATGAAGTTCGTGTATTTATTAATAATACTCTTAACTGTCATTTAAAGAATAGTATTTTCTCTGACAGTAAACACACACATAATATAAATATCACCTCTGCAACCTCATATTTATTTATATGTAGACCTACTAGTTCGGTAAACTACCATGGTACTCAAAAGGATCATTGGTCATTCATTAAAATGAAGCATTTAACAAAATGTTCTATAGAATGCTATAAAACTATAGAAACAGTCATTTCTCCAGGTAAAATTACTTTACTTGAAGAAGTATCAAACATACCAATTAATCTTTTAGATTATATATTACCACGTAGATATAGAGAGGTTATTTTACCTCATCATTGGATAAAAACAGATGCAGGTAATACTAATAATGATATAATGATTAATGCAGACCAGAACTCAAGCACTGAGCACCAAAATACTATATTTGTTAGTGATACAGAAATAAATTATATTACTGCAAGTATAGCAATACCTCCTAATTATCATTTATCTCATATACATTTTTCATATGAAGATGACACAAGTATCATGCATTCTACTCAGTGTTATATATATGTATGGGCAATAGATAATAATGGTACGCATGGAGGGAGTAGTGATCGTATAATTAAAGATGAAATATTTAATGATGATAATAATAATCTAACTACAGAGTACGATTTTTATGTAAATGAAAGTAAAACTTATGATAACAAAACAATAAACATAGAAGATACTATGAATGATTTACACGTAGATTCTCCAGGTGCACTTTTATTTACATTGAAATTTAAAGCTATAAATTCAAATGATCCGCCAAAATTCAGAGGTTATGTAGAATGGACACGCAATCCCACAATTAATTTTGAACCATAAACTTTATAGGTATTAATTATATTCACATATATAATGGCTAATAATGCTACAGTATTACATGCATTGGAATTTTTCGAAAATTCAACAGACCCTAATGTAAATAATTTAGATGTTTCAACATTTATTAATTCATTACAATTCGAATTGACGATTTCAAATGATTCAGGAAATGTATCTTTGACAGACGCACAATTACATAGTACTATATTGCTTGATACAAATACCTTGTATACATTCGCAAGTACCCCTGCAATTAATTCATTTATTATTAACGGTGATACTATAAATCTTACAAATGGAGCATACGAGTATACTTTTACAACATCTAGTATGAATAATTGTACGATTAATGGGTTTAATTTTAATATTCTAGCATCGGATGATGAAACAGACATGCAAGACCATAATCCACATTCATTTGTACCTGAAATTACTTTTGAATTAAATAATAATACTGGTGTAATTCAAAATAATGATACATTGGCTATTCAATCACAAGATAATAAATTCTATCTTGGGGGTGCTTGTCCAAGTAATTCAAATTTCACCGTACGAGTTGAATTCCCATCAACAAGTACTACATTTGATACACATATTACAAACACTAGTTGGTATGCAATAACCGACGAAAACAACGGAATGGTTGATATGCTTGATGCAAATGTAACATCTATAGTTTTCCTCATGATTATGTAATTATGTAATTATGTAATTATGTAATTAATATCACTTGTATAAATAAATGCCTATAAGTTTCACAACTGGGATTGCAAATAATACATTAACAATAACGGCAGTACTTGGCACGAATTTTACATTTGATGAAACTACTGCATCATGGACAGTAGATGATACTACATTATCTGTAGGAGTGCTTAATACATTATCCCTTGATATAAATAATTTACTTGGGAATGAAAATATTACTGGTTCGTTCGAAATTACAACAACGAATTTTATAACCTTTACCAAAAATTTTACTATAGACCTGAGTCTTGATAGTATTACAGAGCAAATAGATATAATATTAGATACCTCGCAAGATACCTCCCAGGATACCTCACAGGATACCTCGCAAGATACCTCCCAGGATACCTCCCAGGATACCTCGCAAGATACCTCCCAGGATACCTCCCAGGATACCTCCCAGGATACCTCCCAGGATACCTCACAGGATACCTCCCAGGACCCTCCACAAGGAGGTGCAACAGGAGATCCAATAATCACACCTTTATTTGATTACATGTATCAATTACCATGTGATCAGTCTAATTATGTATTATTTGATAACTTGGATCCAATGGAGCGTCTTGTTATAAATGTAAAATGCCATGTACTATCATTAAAAGATCACGACAAGATGATTGAACGAGCAGAGTATGTTTGGGGTAAAAAAATCAATATACAGTCTTATATGAAATATATTTCTGTGTATTGGAATAAACAATGGACGGTTTATGATATTGATAATTTATGTCATTGTGTGAATCCAACAAATAAAACTTTAGAAAATGCATTAGATGCCCTTGTATTGGAAAATACGGTATGCTTGGATTACACCCATGATGTTAAAAGCACAAGCAAGTTTTATACAGATACACCCGATAAATCAGCTATATTGAAGTTTAAAACAAAAAAACACGATATGATATATATTAGACTTGCAACGTACGTTGATACTGAAATACGTAATGGAGTTGGTATAAGCGGTTCCAAATTAACCAAAGATAACTGCTTTGGCGCTCTTGTAGCTTGTTATAATAGAAAATCTCTTAGATTAGATAGACCCTTCCGTATATTGGATATAAATTCCATAAATAGATGTAATTCATTACCATTGAAAACTTTTAATACAAAATATAAACAACAAAATAAAAAAGTTATTATGTATACTCGAGAAGTATTTTAAGCATTAAAGATCATCTTATCAAGATCATATCATCGAAATCATCTTATCAAAATCATCTTTTTAACATTCTTCTTAATTTTAATAATACAAATACTGCTATACAACTAGCAACAGGCATTCCAAGTTTATTTACAGTTTTATTTAGGGTACTTTTAATAACATCCAATGACAACTTGGATTGTTTTTTAATTTTAATTTTAATAGGTATGCTACTTCTGATTGAACGTCCTCCACGAGCAATAGCATCAATAGTGAAATTTATATTTGGTGGTACACCAGCTGGTATTGTAAATGAAGTACCGGCTTCAATTACCCATGTTAGAGCCTTAGAACTATCATCAACACCAATAGCAGGCTGAGAAATTTCTGAAGTAGCTAGTGCTGCACCATTAACTTTTGTCGTAGCATCTTCACTAACATATATAGTTGCAACTTGATTCATTAGTATAACTATATTCATGGTTTCACTTGTTTTGTAACCATTACCATCTGGTTCTAATACTATTGTATTATCTGTTAATGGGGTTATTGAGGCGAAATTATCAGCAGTAGTATCAGTAGTTAATTTTATTCCATTGGCAGTAATAGCCATTCCTGCATCTAAACCAGAAATAAGAGCATCTAAATCAACCTGTAAATTAACATCAACAGTTCCTGTGACGCTATCCACACTTAAATCAATAGTAAACTCCTTAGTTAATCTAATATTTGAAGTTCCAGTTGTATCAACACTGAATGAACCAGTGATATTTTCATTACCACTTAATCCAGTAATAACAAGGGTATTTGTATCATCCGCACCCGTAGCTAATTGAGTATCATCTAGTACCCATAATGCATTATTCGCAGTACCATTCCATTCTGGGGTTGCACCATTAATAGCTGTTGCTATTATAGTTAAATCACCATTCTCAAAAGTGGGACTTAAAGTTATAGGCATATATATATAGATTTTAAAATAAAATTAATAGAATTCATTAAAATCTATATATTATAATTTTTTTTGCCACCTGAACTTTTGTCGAAATCTATGTGTTGCTTCATTAAGTAGATGTTTTATACGTTTGTTCTTACGTCTTCCATCATTCCCTGATATAACATCATCTTCTGACCCTTCTACATTTTCATAATTTGAATCAATATTATCATTCTCATCAAATAATGATAAATCAATATTTTCTATAGGTTTCATATTATTACGCACTTTTGTCTTGAAATCATACTTAAAATTATCACTTTGTTTTAATATAATTGTGAATTTTGTATTTGGGGTAGTTACAGTATTCTCATCACATGGTTGCCCATCCGCAAGAACATTATCGCCATACAAATGAACAAAAGATGGCTGTTGAACATATGATTCTAATTTATGAACCGTTGATGTTATAGTATTCACCATATGAAAATGTAAATTACGTACGAACACTAATGTATTATCATTATATATTTTGAATTCGCCACTATGCAAAATACCCGAATTAAATGTAATCTCGTATACAGCTTGTTCTATACTTGTATTTGGGTCTATATGTTGAGGTTCATTATTTGAATCAATAAAATCTCCAGCAAAAACAACAGTTGCTGTTTCAGTTGTATCATCAGGTGTATATTCAATTGAATCATTTGTATCAATCCCCTGTACATATATATAGTCATTACCAGTGAATGAAACAAGTATTTTAGAAGGACTTGTTTTGAGAATAAATTCTATCATATACCATTAGTATAGTTATTAGTTTAATAAAATTAAAATTAACTTAAAACTATATTTGTTTGAATTGAATAATGAATCCAGAACAATTTACAAATAAAACTCTACATAAGGCAATTGTAGAATATTATACATACCCTGATAGTGCTAAACTTGTATATGGAGATATTAGCACTTGGGACACATCTCAAGTTACTAATATGAGTGAATTATTTTTAGGTTTAAATAAATTTAATCAAGATATTAGTAAATGGGATACATCAAATGTAACAAATATGAGTAAAATGTTCTTTGGCGCAACAAAATTTAATTGTGATATCGGTTCGTGGTGTACTTCTAATGTTTCTGATATGAGAAATATGTTTACAGGAGCAACAAACTTTAATCATGATTTATTTAAATGGGATACATCAAACGTACGTAATATGCGCAGTATGTTTTTGTCATGTGTTAATTTTAACGGTAATATAGGTATATGGGATACTCATTTAGTAGAGGATATGAGTTATATGTTTTCAGGTGCTAAAAATTTTAATTGTGATATTAGTGCATGGACTACATATAATGTGATTTATATGGACGGAATGTTTTCTAATGCATGCAAGTTTTCATGTTATCTTGGTAAATGGACTACACGGCGGGTAATTAGTACTAATGATATGTTTAGAGGTGCTGTTAATTACAATTACGATCTTCATAAATGGGATACATCAAATATTAGAACTGCTAGTAGAATGTTTATGAATGCAAAAAAATTTAATGGTAATATTAGTACCTGGAATACCTCACAATTTACCAACACATCAGATATGTTTAATGGAGCAATAAACTTTAATTGTGATATTAGCAAATGGGATACATCTAATGTATCATATGCATATGGAATGTTTAAGAACGCTATAAAGTTTTCATCTGATGTAAGTAATTGGGAAGTATCAAAAATCACTGATATGAGTGGAATGTTTATGGGGGCGTGTGATTTTACATCTGATTGTAGTAAATGGGTGGTATCTAATCAATGTAAAATAGATGATATATTCAAAGATGCGTCTAAATTTGGAGGCGATGTGGGTTCATGGCAACGACCCGAGTTGATTGATATAATACGTAAAAAGCGATGGTTGTTGGTAATGTACTATCGTAATATACAAAATATAAACAAACCAGATATATTCAATAAATTAAATGAAAGAGGGAATCCAGGCGAGGCTATATTTCGTCGTATAGCATTATATGTATAGTTCATGCAATGTAATACATCATGTACATGATAAAAATTGAATATCCATATATATGTATATGTATATGGATAACTTTCAAATACCCATATATAATGCCTCGTAAACGAACTCGCTGTGGAACTCGTATTAACAATCTGAATACTCCCATGCGCGACGACAGGATCGCAGAATATTTTTCCAACTTTAGTGCTTATAAAGAAGGATTTAATAGTGATGAAGAGATGAGGTGCTTTTATGAATCTCGTGCATCTTCTCCTATAGATTTTATTCCAATGCATATTGAAGAGCAAGCCCGCCAAAACTATGAAATGGAAGGTAGCCCTCGTATTAACTGCCAAGGCAAGCTTGAGCAGCAAAAACTTGTTCATGAGAGCAAGATTTTCTTTCGTGTGAATTGCAAGCATATGTTTAGTTTGATTCGATAATCATGTAATATTTATGTAATTATCATTAATATATGTAATTTATGTAAATTACATTAATCATAAACCAAATGATTTATTACACCCGCATTGTGTTTTTGCCAGTGGATTGTCAAAGGTGAATGCGGATCCCATAATGCTTTTCTCCCAATTTACGGTTGTGCCCATCAAGTATAATTGGCTTTTTTTACAAACACCAAAATTAACCCCATGTTGTTTATCAAAAATAAATGAATCTGATTGAGTATGTAGTACGGTTGGTTTCAATCTATATTCAAAACCATTGCATCCACCACTTTTGATAGATAATACAATTGCATTCATATTAGGGGGAATTATTTTTTTAATTTGTTTTGCCGCATTTAAACTCAGTGATACACCATGATATATCATTATTATTATAGTGATATATAATTGTTAGTAATTTACATGTCAAAATCAATGATATGTATTAATGATATATAATAATAAAGTTTTTTAGCATATAGGATTATCATTCAGGAAATTAAATCTTTAATGGGTTAAAACAAACAGTTATTACTAGTTTCAAAAATAAAAACAATTCCTCGTCATTATTATACTAATGTCTAATATACAATATATAGAAGATCATGATTATAATAGTAAAATTGCTATATATCACATGTTATTCGATGGAATATTTAATCCTTTAATTGGGAATTCAGATAATGTAAATAATTCATTTATGGAGTTTCTTCCGAGGGATTTTAATGACAATGATAAAGTTAATACCAAATATGGATTATCACCATATGAACATTCACAAGAGGATAACAAAATTATTAATATATATTTATGTGATCATAGTTTATCTCTAGTATTTATTAATTCCAAAATTTATATAATTAATAGCGGTACCGGATTGTCTAATCACTATTCATATTATCTTCAAGATGGAACACAATTATACGAACCATTTGAAATTACATCATATGTATTAAAACGTAGACTGAGTAAGGCAAATGATCGTGAGGATGTTTTAGACATACTAAATTGTTGTAGTGAATATAATGAATCATTAATTGATACGCTATATTCTGAGTGTGTAAATGATTGTGAGGATTCATCAACATCATCATCATCATCATCATCAACATCATCTAGTACGGTTAATAATACAGAACCCCATGATATAAACTTTTGTTGTCCGATATTTGTATTAGATTCTCCTATCAAAGATGTCAAAAAAAAAAATATATATTACCAAAATAATAGATTCGCTTATCCAGAGCAGGGAAGTGGATCATGTACTGTATTTTCTCGTTTGTATTCTATAATTTTTTTGTTATGTAAAACTGGTGAAATGGATTTATTATCTAAATTGCATCAAGCAATACACATTTATATGAATGATTACATTAAAGTTTTAAAACCTATGAAGTATGGGTCTAGGCACGGGTTTGAAATTTGGAAACTTGTGCATGATGATATCAATTTTGATTTATATTATGATAACCAGTGGGATGTTACTACAATTAATACCTTGGATTTCACTATAGACAGTTTAGTACCCCGAAATAAGAAAACTATTGATAGTATAATAACAGTATATGATCTACAATACATAACTGATATATATAAACTACTTGATGAGATTGAAAAATTTATTAATCATATCAACAGTACTGATACAATTCTACATATTGAATTACAGGAAATACGAAAATGTGAATTGAAATCAACTGGTATATACATATATCAATATATATATCTATTAGTATACACATGTTACAAAATTTGCTATTATTTATGTATTTGTGATGATTGTGTTGAATTTGCTCGCGATTGTCAGTGTGAATATTTTAATACATCTGATAAAAAAGATATATTTGAAGAGATCATTAATAGTACTGGTCAAGCAGAAGATCATTTCATAATAAAAAATATTGCATTAGGTGAACATTATGAACGGATCACAAAACCACGAGAACAATTTAATAACAAATCAATATTAGAATTTATAAACAGTTTTATTCTATATATTTTAATGAATTCATGGTATCACGAAAATGAACTACAAGATGACTATTATTATTATTTCAACGATACATTTTGTGAATCTCAACAAGATATAGAAGAATTTTGTTTAAGACTAAAAAAATTACTTATGCTACAAAATGATTTAGATTATTGGCACTTGGATGTTTATCCTACAAAACCTCATAGAAAAATAATATATGATTATGTAAAATATTTGAATGGATATAACCGACGTATCGGTGACTATAGTAGCTATTATATACTTGATATGGATATGCTTAATACAGATATGTCAGAACATATTCCATATAGATATTTAAATTGGCATGTCCTCACTACAAGTACTATATCTAATCCATTGCCTAATGATACAGTTAACTCACAAACAAACTGCTGTAAAAAAATCAAAATAAAAGATTTTAATTCTTCTACTTTATTTGATCTTGTTATTATGTGGTTTATGGGGTATGAATTTGATAATTGTAATAATATTCAATATCATATTTCAGATGAACATGCAATACATTTATATAACTGTATTTTCAAGCATGATTATGTTGATGCCTTTAATTGCAAGTATTGTAAACACAGTATATTTATTGCAAAATATATCAATACATGTTACATAAACAAAACATTATATGCTAATAATATTGATATACAGCTCAATAAAATGTATAATAAACCACCTGAAACATCATATATTCCATATTTACTTGTTTTGACTGATCATACAAGAAAACAATATATATATTCAACATGTAACTTTTACATAATAAATCATGATGTGGAGGATGATGAGAGTGTGGAGGATGATGAGGAAGATGATGAGGAAGATGATGAGGAAGATGATGAGGATATACCTATATATAGTATTGATAATATTATAAAAAATTTAACTCTTTCTAATGATATATTGAAATATAATAATCAAGTATTAACCAAAGCATATTATGAACTTGATTCACAAAATATAGTAAATGTTAAAACGTTTTATCCTTCGTTTTTACTAACTGAAGAACAATCGCGTTATTATCCAAAAAATCAAGTTTTCTTACACAGATCTGGGAATTATTGGACATTTAAAAATCATTATGTATATGATTTATCTTTGTCAAATAATATTCCTAAACAATACTTGTTATGGGTAACAGGACTGAAAAACGCATTTATCACAAAAAATATATCAATGAATTGTTGTTCACATGAATACAATTTGCTTTTAATAATTGGTGATAATAATAATTATGAATTGGAAAACTTTTTTTATACTGTTAAACAACAAAAATTAAAAATGACAAACACCTATATGATAATACCATTTGTTGATTCGGGATATCGTTTACTATTTTCCTCCGATACACAAAAAGAAACATATTTATGGTATGCAAAAGCAGTTG
>Ga0099798_10258_pt1 | contig 18352 bp, 12 predicted proteins | sample Uncmet_Sort29A_1_FD_89870 | JGI IMG/M metagenome (GOLD analysis project Ga0099798, IMG submission 89870) | Marine eukaryotic communities from CALCOFI LINE 67, Pacific Ocean - CN13ID_Sort29A_1 | ecosystem: Environmental > Aquatic > Marine > Oceanic | place: Pacific Ocean: Monterey Bay | collected...
CAAATCATCGTCAGGGTTGCGCTTTTTCGCGGCTTGTTTCGAACGATTTTTTTGTTGGGGGATGACAATCTCGGTCACGGTTGTCGATTGTTCATTTGTACTATTGTTTGAGTCGACCGCCTGTGCAGGCTGCTGCACGGACGATTGTTGTTTCCACTTTTGGTCTTTCACGCAGAAATACATGTTTTGATGCGCCCACTCTTTTTTGTCTTTCTTTTTAGTACTACCGGTATTGGTACAATTCTTCTTTTTGCTGATAAGGAAAAGCTTTTCCTCACCAATATCCCCCTTCTTATGTTTGAAGTTAACATAATCGCCAATCTTGAAAACCCCCGGCACGCGAAGAATATCAATATTTCTTCTCGCCTCAGTGTTGATCCCGCATTTCAGACCACAATTGTGAAAACAACGAAAGCGATCGGATTCAAATTGCGCATCATACAACCTCTGACGGACAGTTTCTGCACTCTGTCTGTCTATCGGGTAGGTGTCGAACAAAGTATGCGCAATGCCGCCGTGGTCCTGGTGCACCCATTCGTCGAACAAGAAACTCGATAGCTGGATCAAAACGGTTTTCGCAGTGTAAGCCGCGCTCCAACCAGTATGCTTGCCGCCATACCCAGAGGTGCTGAGCATGTCGATACAAATCCAGTCGCCAAACGTGTTGTGGTGGGGGATACGGGTGGAGATCTCGATTCGGGGCGGGTACAGTGGGTAGCCGGACGGAAACTCCATGTTGCAATGCAAGTGAAGGCCGTGGTATTTACTCGGATAGTCGGGCGCGATGGACACGTGCCAGGTTTTGAAGTTCGATTCCAGCGGCGCAACTTCGATTCCGGGTAATGGATCGGCTTTCAGCTCCTTCAGATCTTTCTGGAGACGCTGAAGAGCCGTTTTGTCACCAAGAGTGGTGCCGTGGACGTTGGGCATAGCGTAGTGGGTTGACATTTTGTTTTGAGTTTTGGTTTTGAAGATAAAATGAATCAATTAGATTTAATATTTAAAATCGTGTATTGCTTTTTTTTGTTATCTTTACGTTGTTAGCTGCGTAAAAAAATAATAACAAGAATGCTGAAGATTGTGTTAAATATCTTCAGTGTACTTATCTAAGATTAACAAAATTAATGTGATAACGATGCGGGATAGAAAACTAGGATAAATTCCGTCTTTTAATGTTAAATTCAGCGATTTAAAAGTCGTAAGAATAGTAAGTTTCTCAAATTTAGAACAATTTCCTTCTTGAAGATGGATAAAAAGGAAGTGATTGATTGAATTTGAAAAATTGGGATGTGAAGCAACCGATAATTGTGCGAAAAACCCTGACCCTAATAAACCCGACAAAATATTCCGAATTAAAAAATAATCCCATGTACACAGACTACCCTAAACAGAAAACACCCTTTACTATCATACCAACTAATAAGGAAACAACTCGACTTTTCGTAATGTTCTGCAAAGAATATTCGTATATACCTCTTCTCAAAATTTTCGAACAAAACATTTGGCTAAAAAAAAGAATAGAAAACACCATATTCTCAAAATATACAAAGGCTAAAAAGTCTTGTGGTCGGGACACAAATAAGAAAAAAAATAGTTGTTTAGTGATTGATAATCAGCTCGAGAATCCAAATTGTAATAAATTTGGATGAACTGAAATTTTCGTCGTTGAATTCACTCAACTGAAAGAACTTCTATGGAATAGAAGAACAATTTCTGAAGTTGATATCAGTGAAACACTTCTTTTTCTGTTTGGCTTTGCGCTTATAAACCACTGTTAGTACTACTATTGACTGCTAGTACTACTGTTCCCTGATTGTTTTCGATCGCGGTGCGCTTTTTCCGGCCAAAAGACCGCGGTTAATACCAAAACCACCACTTGCACGGAAGTATACATAATGAGGCTTGACCCGTTTGTTTCTCCCGGCGCAACAACAAAGTTTATCACAAAACAGAACAAAGAAATAAAACACCATTGCACGAACGTCTCATACTTTTTTAACTGTTGCTGTTGTGCGGCAATAAGTGATTTGGCTTCTTCAAGTTGATGAGTAAAATCTGCGTTTTTAGACTTTTCTGCATCCAGATCGACTTCGGTAGTTTCATGCCCTTTTAGCATCAATCCGCTCCTATTATTAGCACTGCTTAAGATATTATTACCGTTTAATGTTTGGCGAGCAATATCGCTCGCATTTACTATAATATTATCATTATCAAAAAATCCTGTTCCGTTGTCATTTGGGTATCCTTGCATTGCTGCGCGTAAATAGGACAACATGATATCGAACAGCGATACACCATAGCACAACGGACATGTTATCGCCACGAAAAACATAGTCAATAGCTGCAATACAAATCCATAAAAAACAACTGAAACCATCTGCGGATATGACATCATGGCATGCAACATTTTTTTAAAAAGAAGCGGGTTTTCTGGAACAGGCTGACCAATAGCACCAGTACTAGCATCTGGCCTCCCTGCGGAGGCCCTTCTTAGCCTCAGTCCGCTCGCATTAGTACTGTTGATAATTATTTCGGTGGAACTCGCCGTTGCTGATGGTTCTTCCTGTGCGTGTTCGGGGTCGAATGTTTTTTTAATCCTCAAGGAAGACAATGGAAAAATCGAATTTTCAGTGTAAAAAACTGCGAGCAACAAGAACAGAAAGTACTTGGGAAAGTACGATAATGTTGGTACCTGCGTGGACATTTTTTTCGTTTATGTTTGAAATTTTTGTTTTCTCAAAATGTTCTGGATAAAAAATACCCCTTGGGTGCAAGAAAAGATTAATAGAAATCCTAGGTCTTATGGGTTTCTGAACTGTTCAATTTTTTTGTGACAAATAAAAAAATTGATGACCAAATTTGACAACAAATGAAATTCAAATTCCCCAATATTTGCGAACGAATAAACAATCCCGTGTGAGTTGAACTGGTCCCAATTCGTGAACGAAATTCAAAATTCTAAAAAATTGCGCGAAACAAAAAAAATCCCGGTGACCTACTTTCAAAAACGAAACAAGTTCACTTCTACTTAATTGCCATGCGAATCGTAATTATTTTTCACTGACCATACTAATTTGATCAGATAGTTACGAATTTTTTGTGTTCCTAATTGGATTAAATGTCACTCATGGCCATGCTAATTTGGATTGTTTGCTTTATTAGTAATGCTGCTATATTGAATCTCTGACAAGCAGGTTACTAATGCTAATATTTTCTGCACAATTGCAATGCGTAACATTTGTATGCTTCAAAACAGTTCCGCATTGCTAATAAATGACTACCGGACTAGTAGTGTTAGTACTGGCGCTAGTGCTACTTGCGTGGTAATGACCAGTACCAGGAGTAGTACTACCATCTTCTGGATTGATGTTGTTGCTTGTTTTCCCGACAGAATCTGTATTTTCTCCATCATCAACGATATTATTGTCGATACTATTGACATTCTTCAACTTGTTACTATTTTCTCCACAGCTTTCTAAAACACGCTGTTCCAGTTTGTTCATCAAAAACCGGGTTTCAATCGCATCTTTTTTCAAGAAATCAATCTCATTTCTCAACGCTTTGTTCTCAATACTCGAGTCTAACTTCAAAACCTCGACTTGTTTTTCTAATTTTTTAACTTTTATTTTCAACTCTTGTGACTCTTCAGCCTGAATTTGCAAATTGGCTGTTAAAACCGCGATCAGATCTGTTAAAAACACACCCTTTCGTTTTTCTTTTGCAAATATATTCGAATTTTCAAAACCACTATCTGCATGGCCAACGTCTTGTACCAAACTCGGTACAATTTTCTCCAACTCCTGAGCGATAAAACCGAAATGTGTACGGTTACTATGAGTACTACTGGCACTGACTATATTTTGCGGTTCCAAATTTGTATAATTTGTTGACTGGTTATTCTCGAATTGTTGCGGAATAGTTTCAGGATTAAGATTAGTTTTTGCAAATGTCTTCATCTGGAATGCGACTGGTCTCAGTTTGTTCAGGATCGTTTTCATATGATCTTTTTTAGAATCATTTGGTTTTTTTGCTAGAAGAGTTGCGCCAGTATTACTCGTACTATCACGTTCTTGATTCTCATTACTCCATAAATTATTCTCATTTTTCCCATCATTTTTCGGACCATTTAGTATTTTTTCTCCTGGTGCATGGCTTGTGTTCGTCGTGCTATTATTCGCTTTACTATTCAATACAAAAAAGTCCAAAATGTCAACAACATTGGTCTTTACTCTCAAATCCGAAACTTGCAACTGGCTATCAACTGTCCATGTACCATGCAAATGTCCGCCCAACTGCGGTGATGTGCCGACCGCTATCGCACGGTGTAATCTGCAAGTCGTTGATGCATTACTAATCGACAGGCTACTGCCTAATCGCGCAAATGATTTCACTGACAATGCACTTCCAATACCCACAAAATCCAAACAGGACAAAGCGGAACCCAACTTGCCCATCCCGTATAGTGACATGGACGAACCAAATTTGGAAAAACTCCTCAACGAATACGCAGAACCAACATTGGCGAAATCCAAAACTGAAAGGGACGACCCTATTTTTGCCATGCCATAAATGGAAAGGGTGGACCCGAGCTTAACGTATGATCGCAACGAAAGGCTTGAGCCCATGGTCGTGAAGTCCAAAACTGACATGCTGGAGCCGAATCTTGACACCCCGTAAAGAGACGCGGTAGACCCAAAGCGGGTGTAACTTCTTATACTCACCGACGACCCGAGGTGCACAAAGTCTAGAAGTGAAAACGAAGATCCCACCCTACACATGCCATAAACCGAAAGACTGGAGCCGACGCTTACGTACGATCTCAGCGATAAAGACGATCCCATGGTCGTGAAGTCCAAAACTGACAAGCTGGAGCCGAATCTTACAATCCCGTAAATAGACGCGGTAGACCCAAAGCGGGTGTAATTTCTTATACTCATCGACGACCCGAAATGCACAAAGTCCAGAAGTGAAAACGAAGATCCCAGCCTTGACATTCCGTAAACCGATGCACCAGAGCCTACACGCGCATAACCACGGAGGGAAATACAAGAGCTGATGTTCACGAAATCCAAAGTGGAGAGAGCGGATCCCAAAAGGGCGATACCGTACACCGATAAACTTGAACCGCAGCGTCCAAAAGAGCGCAGAGATAACGTCGAGCCGATGGTCACGAAATCCAACACAGACATAGACGAACCTAATTTCGCCATACCGTATAACGACAGCGAACTGCTCAACCGCGAATACGAACGCATAGACACAGAGGAACCGAGGATAACATAACACGATTTTTTGTTAGTAATAATAATCCACTCAATTTGAAAAAAAAAACTCAAAAAGGGAATTAAAACTGAAAAACAACAAAGTCGGTTGATAAAAAAATCGTGTTGCGTAGTCGAGCACGGAACATGAACTTCCGATGCGACCTAAACCGTAGATGGAAAGCGCCGACCCTAATCGCGAATACGATTTAATAGACATCGCACTACCAATCGACACGAAATCCAAAACAGAAACTGAACATCCCAACTTACCGACGCCGTAAATACTAAGCGAACTGCCTAATTTTTGGAAAGAAGTCATAGAAATCGTCGACCCAATCTGCACGTAATCCAACACAGATATCGCCGACCCAATTTTAGCCATGCCATAAACTGACAAAGACGAACCAAACCGCATAAAACTTCTCAGACTCATCGTTGATCCCATATGGATGAAATCAAGTATTGAAATCGACTTTTGCAGCCTACTAATTCCGTACAGACTGCAGGACGATCCAAATCGAACGTGTTTTCTGATCGAAACGGTCGACCCTATGGTAGCACAATCCAATACAGATATGGTCGAACCTAACTTTGCGAGTCCAAAAATTGACACACTTGAACCGAAACGAAGATAACTTCTCAGCGAAACAGACGATCCAAAATGTGTAAAATCCAGAACCGAACATGAAGACCCGAGTCTCGTCATCCCATAAACGCTGCAGCCTGACCCCAGCCTCGCACAGATTCTCATTGATACAGCCGACCCAACCGATACAAAATCCAACACAGACAAACTCGAAGCCAGTTTCGCATGTCCATATATAGATGTGCCCAATCCAAATCGCGCGAATGTCTTTAGCGATAGACCGGAACCGAATGTCACGGAGTCCATCACAGAAATACACGAACCCACCTTGACAAATCCAAAAATACTCAGCGAAGATCCAAATCGTGCGAAGCTTCTTAAGCTCATGCTCGACCCGAATCTGACGAAGTCAAGGACAGAAATCGACGAAGATAACCTTGTGCACCCGTATACGCTGAGACTGGACCCAAATCGTCCATAGCTTCTCAGAGACAAATGCGACCCCATTGTGACAAAATCTAGCGCCGACAAACTGGACCCTAACTTCGTGAAACCGTAGACCGACAAAACAGAACCGTATCGGCAATAAGATCTCAGCGACATTGACGAGCCCAACGCGGTGTAATCTAAAATGGAAAGCTGCGAACCAAGCCTCGAGACTCCGTATATCGAAAGCCCTGATCCAAACCTGGAAAACGCGCGCAAAGACAAGGCCGATCCGAAAAAAATGAAGTCTAAAACAGACATGCTCGACCCGCATTTTGTCATTCCGTAGATACTACACGAGGAGCCTGATCGCATGAAGGATCGGAGCGAAACGTTCGAACCAAGCTGCACATAATCGAGAACAGAGACACTGGACCCCAACCTGTCCGCGCCATATAAAGATAACGTCGAGCCAAATTTGCAGAAACTGCGAACGCTCAAACTGGACCCAAACTGTACGCGGTCACTCGTTGTCACATTGTCGGTCATGGATGACGATGAGATGCTGTCGACTTTCAGTTTTATTGCGCAAGACATGCTTGACCCTAACCGCACGAAGGACCGGATTGACAAGGAACTGCCCAAATGACAATAGTCAAGCACAGACAAACTCGAAGCTAGCCGCGCGGTTCCGTACATTGACAAGCTAGACCCCAACTTGCTTACATGCCGTAAAGAAAAGCTCGAACCTAAAGTCACAAAATCTAAAGCGCTCACCGAAGAACCCAAAAACTGCATACCAAAGATCGATATACTGGAACCAGCTTTCGAAAATAACACGAATTGAGTTTTATTATTCGGAACTCGAAAAAAAGCAATAGAAAAATTTGTGGGATTAAAAAAAAACGAAGTATCAAAAACGCGTGTCCCATTATAATTAAAAAACTCGTGTTAAATGAACGAAAACTCATCGTTGAACCTATGTGAACAAAATCCAGCACGCTGAGTGACGAACCTAATTTCGCGATGCCGTAAAGCGATAAGCCGGATCCGCATCGCGTATAACTCCGGACCGACATAGACGAACCAAAAGTGCAAAAGTCTAGCATACTCATACCGGAGCCCAGTTTGCACGCGCCATAAAGCGATATGTCAGATCCAAACCTGCTGAAGCTGCGAACAGAAATAGCTGAACCAATGTTTGTAAAACCGCTAGCGCTAACAGTAGAGCCCAGCTTCCCAAAACCGTACAGCGATATAGTCGAGCCGAAATATGCGAAGGATTTCAGCGACAATGTCGAGCCAAACTCAGCGCTGCCCGCAACGGATAGAGAATCACCAAACTGACCTTTACTACCGCTAACGGAAAACCCGTTTCCGAAATTCGCGAAACCGCCGACTGAAAGGCTCGAACCTAAGTTAACCTGCCCAGCCGCGGACAAGCTGTGAGCCAATAAGTTATTCGTGACAACTTCGGACCTCAAATCTTGCTTGAACAGCTCCAACTCGTTATCCAAACGAATGACTTCGGTGAAGTTTGCCGTCTGGGCTAGACCGACTTCGTGGATTGCGCGGATATCTTCAATTTCCCCGCGAATCTCAACGTCTGCAGCAAGCAGCTCAAATTTCATGGACTTAGTGTCACTGAGAATGCCGCCGATTAGCTCGTCGGTCTGAGCCGCGCTCTCCTCCAATTGCGAGGCTCTCTTACCAACGGCTTCGATCCCCGCTGTCCAGGTGTTCACGACAGGCGGCGCTTCCTGAACTATAGTGACTGTTTGAACGACAGTTTCTACTTTAACTTCGCCTTTTTTCGGTTCGCCCGTGTTTTTCTCAAGCGTTTCTCGGGTCAGGCCCACATCGAGGATTGGGTCGTAGGCTTGGTTTTCGGAGGAATTTTCCGAGTCACTGCCAGTGCTACTGCCGGTATTGCCAGCTAAAGTTGCCTCCCTTTGTTTTTCGGCGATGGATTTTGAAATGCCAGCAGTAACCTCCGAAGCGGTGATGGCGTCGGAATCCTTCACTTCAGTCATCGCCAGCTCGATACCAGCCACATCTTCACCGGTCACTGATAAGTCAAATTCAAACGACAACACCACATCTTCTAATTCTGTGAGGATTCTGTGATTTAGTGGTACCTTGGCGCTTTTTCCCATCGAAATAGTGCGTTCATTTTCTATCAAATGAGACAGTTCGGGAACTATGTTTAGGTTACTGGTTTTGTCACGGATAATGCTGTTTTTTGATATTACTGGCCCTATCAAATCTGTGTTTTTAATTTCCAAAAGTGTTTCTAAACTGCCATCACCATTTTCCAATTGTCTGCTGATAGTCTCTTCTTCAACCAAGTTCCTATTCAAGCTTTTCGCCTGGCTTGCTGGTACGAACTTGATGTTTTTCACATCACATATTGCGTCTGTTTTATCTGAACTGAGATTCGCGAATTTTTTCTTGCAGGCTTCGATCAGGCCCTGTTTAACTGCATCGGATTTCAGCATAGCGTTTTGTTGCGCTTTCGTTAGCTTCATGGGAATTTCTGTTTCTAAATTTACAGATTTTTGTTTCTTTTCAACGATAACTGGTTTAGGGGTGGTGGTCGAAACCACCGCACCTGTCGCGTCTTTTAGAACTAGATTACCATCTTCATCGAAAGACGCTGTGGTTCCTTTTTTCAGAGACCCGCCTCCATAGCCACCTTCTTTCTCCATCGTGTCGACTTTTTCGATCAAGGTCGGTAAGTTTAAATTCAAATAATCGATGAAAAACACAGCATAGCCAGCTATTAATCCGACAATTAATATGCCGAAGATAAATATCAGCTTGTTTGTGAACCGGCTGCGTTTTTCGAGCTTTTGGATTTTTTCACCATTTTCGAATAGTTCGGACTCTTTTGCCGAGTCTGCGATAACGTTTTTGAAAACGAACAAGCCGCCGCGATAATCAGTGCTGGAAATTGATCAAAAATGGACCAAAACATCAAAAATCGTCCTTTTTTAAACATTTTTGGTCCAAAAATTCAAAGTTTGCCCAGCACTGATTTACTCGGCGGCTTGTTAACGGGGGAGGATCTCTCTTCTTTTTCCGATCCGCTATGGGGGCTGGTTGGACTAAAAGAGGGTTTAGCATTATTATTTTTTATAGTAGGTTTCTTAGCAGAAAAGGGATTGTTGTTCGCCACGACTTGCACTGCGATAGTGTCACTGTCTATGCCTTGATTATTTTTTTCACCACTTGTTACTGGATGGTGGACTACTGCAGTTTGCTCATCGTGAGTGAAAACTGGCGCATTTGAATCTTTTTCAACATCTTTTAAACTAACAACAATATCTTCAACTGGTGCGCTTGTAGTACTAGCTGGCTGGTGAGTGTTATCGGTCAGGGTAGCGGTGCTGTCGACTGAAACAAAGGACGCCTGAGAAAGGTCGGTGGAAAGAATAAATTCGCCAGTACTATTATGTTCGCCACCCTCAGCCGCGCCTTTTTTCTTCTTTCTTTTCTTCTTCTTTTTCGGTGAGTGCTCGTCATGATGTTCCTCTTCCGGAGCTCTTGGAGACTTTTCCACTAAATGAATGATTCCGTCCCTGCCAATATTTACAATCTCGTCCTTTGAGACTTTGCTACCTTTTTCAATGTTATCCATCTTAGAAAAAGGAGGGAAAATTTGCTATAATTTTAAACTAGGTTTTATTAATAGGACGAATAAATCGTATAATCAAAAACAAAAAAGCATGTATCAACATGTACTGACAAAATTTGTCAGAACTACACTTTTAATGTGTAGTTTTAGGAAAGATGGGGACTAAACATTACTCAGGGGACTAAACAAAAAAAAAAAAAAAATAGAAGCAAAAAATCAGAAAGAAATTTTGTTAGTATTGCAGAAAAAAATTGTGTTTGAATTTGACAACGAAATTATGGGCTTCCCGACTTCGCCACTTCTTTAAACAAAAACAACATGCTTTCCCCCCTCCCAAATTGATAATTAACTTAACTAAAACTTTCAAGAATAAAGGAAAATGAATGCGCCAAATCAAAATGATATTCGAATACGAAATAATGAACATGAAATACTTATGAGACTTCTGAATGTGTCAACATGTTATCCAGGTTTTTTGGAATTTTTCTTACCATATGGACTTTTCTTCTAAGATCTATATTTTTTTTTACACTTCCCCATTACGACTATTATTACGACTGTTTTCATACGCAACTTCATTGCGCAAGACTTCTGTTATGAGTTCTCTTTCTTTCTGTGTGGATTCGAACTTGTCGACTTCTTTAAAACTGTTAAAGCTAACAGGATAATCTGAGAATGTAGTCTGTAGTTTTTTCGTCGAGGCTACGCATTTATTGCTTCCATCGGGAGAATTTTCGCAATGCTGGTTTCCAACGCTCTCTCCTTCAAGAAATTCCCAACATTTCGGATGTATGTTCATAGCAGCCCGGCCACGCCAGTAATTCCAACTCCTTCCATGTTGGTTTTTCCAAGCGAGAGCTGGGTTTCGAGGCATGTCATAATCTCTATACAATTCCCGTGGCATTATAACGAATTTCTCGCGCCCTAACTTGTCGACTGTTTTGTCACTTGGATAAATCCCAACAGCACCCAAACACCCAGCTACCATCATATCTTCTCTATGCCCTTTATAATACAATTGGCATTGAACTCCGGGCGAGATATTTGCATCATACTCGCCGATCGGAATTCGCCGTTTCTGATCGGCTAAAAATAACCCTAACTGCGTTAAAGCGTTCATCGAAAAACAAATGCCCGGACCACCATCGTTCCAAACACGGTCTCCACGCCCAGCTTCGTAGAATTGCCGTGCACCTAAGAAATGTGATTCGCGGGCGTCGAGATCTTTTACCATTTTTCTGAAATTTTCAGGAAAGAAAAACGAATCCCTTTCCATACGACAAATCCATTTAGGAGCTTGAAAATCGAGCTGTTGCCTTGATTTAGTAGTACTTGTGCTAGCAGTACTAGTGCTATTATGTTCGTCTCCTTTTTCTCCCTCCTCTTCCTCTGCCGTGAAAAATCCCATTTTCCTTCCCCATCTACTCACAACATTCTGCGCGGGGTTGTTATAAACAATCGCAATCCACATCAGCATATGGAGCACTTTTTCAACCGTGTTTTTTTCTTGGTCCGCTTTCCATTTCCACGCTTGAAAAGCATTTTTCCGTTTTTCAATTTCCTCAGGCGTCAAAGGATCATCCGCAACACTGTTATTGTAAGTGTAATGAAACTCATCCTTATCAACCCGTATCCCGTCGAAGAAATCTAACAAATTCACCACATCATCTGGCAACTCATCCCTGTCAGGACCATCGTAAACAACAAAAAACAATAAGTCGTTGCACACTAAACTCGAATCAAAACTAGTTCCCTTCCCCCAGGAACTTACAATCGCGTCCCTAACAAGCCGTCGAGTAAATCAGTGACTGAGACCAAAATTTGAATTTTTGGACCAAAAATCTTCAAAAAAGCTTGATTTTTGATGTTTTTTAGACCATTTTGATCAAAATGTCGGCACTGATTCACTTGGCGGCTTGTTCCCTGTACTTTTTCTCCACCGGCCAAACTAATGGTATCGAGCACAATAACGGGACGAAACAACACGATTTTTTTATAATTCGACTCAAAAAAACCATTTTTTGGCCCATTTTAAGGGTTTTTTTGATTTTTTTTGAAATTTTGAGTCGGGTTATAAAAAAATCGTGTTAAACCTTGAGGTTTCAATGATTCCGTTTCTATTGCCGCTATTTCGTTTTTCGACTCTTCCGTTTCGAGTAGATACGGCGGATTTTCATGCTCATATTTTTCTGCGAGCAACGCGTTTTCTTCTTTCATTATTTTTTCACACGTATCGGCCTCATTTTTCCATATTTTTGCAATTTGCGGATAATTCTCGTCAATTTTTTCCAAATTTAACCTACTCGCATCCCAAGTGTGTCTTAGCCATTCTAAACCGTTGTAAGCGACGAATTTGGAAAAAGCCAGTCTGTACTCACCGACAATGACTTTCGAAGTCAAATTAAAATTAACAGCATAAGGTGATTTGTCAAAACACTCAATTCCCGCGTGTTGGAGAAAGTTCACCGCAGCTTCTCTGAAAACGTGCGCTTGTGATTCAGCGATTGCCGCGTCTAGATTTTCGATTTTTCGATTCTTTTCACTCTTTTTCAACGCCGCGCATCGGAAATAATTCGCTGCATAATCCGCTGCACAGTTCCGGTTCGAATCCAACGGCGTTTCTAGTGTGTAAATATTGAACTGGTCGAAACCATTGAACACACAAAACAAGCAGTCTTGTCAATCAGTGCTGAAAAAATTGATCAAAAATTGACCAAAAAACATCAAAAATAGTCCTTTTTTAAACATTTTTGGACCAAAATTCCAAATTTTCCCAGCACTGATTGACAAGACTGCTTGTTACAATTGATTGCCCCTTCTACATCTGTGAACGGGAAATCATTTTCGAAAATCGGATATAACACGATTTTTTCATAATCGGACTCAAAAAATGAAAAAAAAAATTTAAAAACCCTTAAAATGGGCCAAAAAATCAAAAAAATGAGTCCAATTATGAAAAAATCCGTGTTATATATCCAAGGGGAATTGCAGAAACATTCGGAAGTTGGGAGTACCACTGCAGGGGGATCTTCTTCTGCAAATGTTCCAATGCAGAATATGGGGAAGACCAAGGGGAGAAATGGGAATATGGGATGATTATACCGCATTTTTTTTTTCTGGGGACAAAACAACACAACTAATTACTACAACTACACAAAAATTGCAAAGGGGGTGATAAACCAAAACCAAAACAAAACCACAAAAAAAACAATTCCTCCCTCAATGCTGAAACAATGTGTATTCTCTCTCTATTTGCCGATTTACTTAAATGAACACTCCCTTCAAACTCGAACATTGTTTAATTTAAATTGTCAGACAATTCCAGACCAGCAAAACATTTTTTAATAGTAATCGTGTTATAAATTATTTCAAAAAATCATACGCTGCAAATTCAAATTGTGTTTCTCCTCCACTGGTCTTAATTAGCAGTAGCACCACCAGCAGTGGGCCAAAAAAAAAAATCTTTTTTGCCATAAAAACCAACCGTTCATGGCGGAGTCAGCAATTTCTGAAACTCCTTCAAATTGTCTTGGCGCCATAGAGTCTTCCTGACTTTGCGTTTTTCCAGCAAGCTCTTGTTCAGTCGCATGAGTTGCGCTTCGGGACTTTCGGACACAAAATTCTCTTCGCTCGCAGACAACCTTCTCTTCTCAATATTCACCTCTTTGTATAAATACCAGGCCAAAGCTACAGCACCAGCCCGCCCATGCCCCGCTCTGCAGTGCAGATAAACGCGTTCACCCGCCCTGTATTTTTTCTCAATAAACTGACACGCACGTAACAAATCATCCGCGCTTGGTTGGTAATGATCCACCTCTGGCAAGTATATCCAATCAAGCTCGTGGTTTTTATAAGCGTCAACATCCCCAGGCCACTCGTCCTGCATATTCACTGTTCCAGTTAATTTTCGACTACTATCCAAACCTTCCAGTTCAGCAAACAATATTTCCGCCCCGTACAGCGCTGGGCTCCCACCAACTATTAAAACCTCGTCAACCGGATCGTAAAATCCACGTACATATCGGCAGAACAAGTAAATCGGATACCTCAAAGGTGTGTGGAAACTGAACCGCTTGACGATCCTTACCATTGGTTTAATCAAACCCGCGTTTTCCAATCCTGGCACTTTTGTCAACTTTTTCGTCGACGCGTCCGCAATTAATGCAAGTCCGAAAAATAGAATCGCACGCAAAGCTAAAGTCTTCAAAACCATCAACTGGGTCGGTGGAGTTGAGAACGGAGGCACTTCTCCATCGGTATTTTTTGTCGAAAATGAATTTGGAAACAGATTGAAATTAAAACTGTTTAAGAAATTTGGTCTCGTCGATGAAAATTTATCTGCCATTCTCTCGTGAACCGACAAAATATCCAAGAATATAAGCGGAAATACGCCTAAACACAAAAGCGTGTTTAATAAATAACTCGGCTGTGGATGTGATTTAACACGATTTTTTTTATAATTGGACTCGTTTTTTTTCATTTTTTGGTCCATTTTGGGTTTTTTATGTTTTTTTACATTTTTTGATCAAAAACGAGTCCGATTATAAAAAAAATCGTGTTATTTTTCATAGTTTTTTCGAAAATCCTCAACATTCGCCACGTCATCTTTGGACGTCACTTCGGCACGCCTGGGGGCTGTCAGGAAATGCTGGAATAACGTTTTGATGAACTCTTCCATTTTTTTATTGGGTTTTTTGGGTTTTTAAATTCAGTGTACAGGGGGATCTAACGTATTTTTTGTTTTTAAATACAATTAGTTGAATGGGTTTAATATGATTATTCCTTTGATTGCGGGGGTTCGTTCTGAGAGATTTCCAATAGTTGACACATATAAATTTAGAGTTGAAACTTTTGCCCCAAAAGAAAACATCTACTATCAAGAATACCCCATTAAAAATTGAAAAGAAAAAATATTCAGGAAAATCAATTCCCGTGGTAGACAGAACAGTTAAAACCCCGAAAAGAAAAATTCAAAAATACAACAACCGCAAAGGATAACCTCTCAAAAAAGTGCAAAAAGAGAAAAACTCGATTTACTGAAAAAAAAAAAATGCAGCCAAAAAGAAGAACGCTACCTAAAAACCCACATAAATACTGGTAATAAACGCTTTGTCTTATCTTTCTTAGCTTTCTTATGTTTCCATGTTGTATATGTTACTATGCAGGTATGTTTTGTGTTAGTACTACTAAATTCACATGCGTGCAGAACGTGTTTTTCGATCTAGTTGTCGCCTCTTATTCCCGCCATTCCCAGGTTGTTGTAAATATTTATCTAGCATCCGCTGCATGTCAGTGCGGCTTTCGGAATTTCTACTAGTACGCTTTTCTGGCAAACCACCAGCACTGCTCGCAGTATTAGCTTGGTCAATTTTATTACTGTTCTGCATCAATCCGCTAAATTCTGAAGCGTCAATTGGCGCTTGTTTGAGCAATGACAGCGATGATTTTTTGCGTCGTTTTCCCCCAGAGTAATCTGACATTGCCGTCCTCGAATGTTCTAATTCAACATCTGGCAAAACAGGGAACAATGAAGATTGTTGTTTTTTCTTTCGATCTGAAGAGTTTCTTTTGTTCCGATTGCTGCTATTTTTTACGAAATCTTGTTCTATGTCGGCACTAGTACTACCAAAAATATTAGTACTACTAGGACTGGCACTAGTACTAGTACTTCCCCGCGCGGCTAAGTTCGCTTCTTGCACAATTTGCTCCTGTCGATTTATTTTTTGTTGCGAAATACTATTTTTTTCGTCGTTATTTGAGGTTGCTCTCGACTTACTCCCGTCTCGAAACGGATTTGGACCGAGATTGAGGGATGGAACTTCTTTTTCATATTTGTTACGAAGAGTGGTACTTCGGCTGGCACTATGTGATTCAGGTTTCTTCGACTTTTTAATAACTTTTTTGTTGCTCTTGCTCCCAACACTATTGTTTTTCGGCGGTAGCACGCCGCCGGATCTCACTTCATCAGGTGAATCAAAAGGGATTCTTTTCAACCATTTCAGATGTACGCTTTTATCGTCGATCAATGTTCGAGATTTTTTTTCACCAGCAGATGATCCGTCAAGGTTGGTATTATTCTCAATCTCAGCAATTAGATTCTGTGCATCAAGATTTTTGCCGCGTGCAGTAGAAGTCGTTCCATAATAATCGTCTACGAATTTTTGGACACCACGCACTGCTTGTGGAGAAATATTTGGTACTGATTGTAGCGTTTTTTCCGGAAGTGAATTGGTTAAAATGTTAGTAGCTTCTTCGCGGTTCGTCTCGTTTTCTTCAACACTCTTCACAATTTCAGCCACGCGTGCAGATCCGGATTCAAGATTGTCGTCATGCGTGTATCCACCTTTTACCATCGTTGTCATGGTACTATTTCCTTTTTGTGAATCGTAAGTGTCACTGTTTCGACTGGTACTATTATTTTGTTTAGCTCGTTTTCTCATGGCATTTTCATAATAAGCGTCGAGATCGATTTCCACATCTTTGTTACCGAATGAACTGGTTGAATTTTCTTGCCACGTTTTTGGAGAACTGTTTTTAATATGATCTGAATTATTTAAAACGTTTCCGAAAATCGCAGAATAACGGTGTGAATTTGCCTTCTCAGATTTTCCATCCGCAAATTTTTCGAACCTTCTTGGCAAAGGAATCGAATCGATGTCTGGAACGGCACTAGTATTTGAATTTTCGTTAGATGCGGTAGTACTGCTATTTTGTCCTCGAGCAATGTCGCCCTCTTTAGTACTTCCAGGTACTATGTCAAAGCCATCACTTTCTAATTCCTCTCGCGCTGCAGATTCAGCTTTCAGTCTTTGTTTAACTGCGAACCGCTGTCTTTTTGTCAACCCCGGTGTAATTGTGGGTTTTAGCTTTTCTTGAAGCCAGTCTGGAAGGTTAAGGAGTTCTTTTTCACGCTTTTTGATTATTTTTTCCATTTTTTCTGTTCTTATTTCGCGTAGAATGCGTTTCGAGGTTGCTTTGTCAGCGGTTGGGATATCTTTTGCGAATAGAGGTTCAATATCATTATCGGTTTTTGATTTTTCGGAAAAAACATTTTGTGTTTCTTCTTCGTTTGTCTCATTCATTGCAGTACTATCCAGTGTATTATTTTTCGCATTATTATTGGAACTAGGGCGAGCGTTTTCATGACCATTGCTAATGCTAGTACTATTTTTATCCCGCAACGTTTTCTCATTAATCAAAGCCTGTTTCAAGCTTTCTAAAACATCATGCACCGCATCCAAATCCCCACACAAAGGAGGGTAAAGTGTTCTTTGTTTTTCTATTATTTCTTTCACATCACCGGTAGTGTATTTTAAAGATATGAATCTATCTCGCATTTCCACCTCATCACAAAACCCCCTCGCGGCAACGAAGCTTTTACAATACTCGTTGTACCCAATTAGAATTTTTGCCACATCCAACACACTAACTGCGTTTTCATCGGGGACGGGTTTCTTAAAATAGCTGCACCTGCTTGATTTACTGCATGAACGACACGTTAAAGTTTCAGCTAGTTCTAAATGTTTTCTCAATCTTTTGGTCGCGAAAATAATACGGTTCCCCATTGATTCAGTCCTTTGAAGCGCAAGCTGTTCGGGGGTGATGTTTTTCTGCTTTTTTGGCAACCTAGAAACAGGACATTCGGCCTGTGCGATGGATGTGAGCGAAGCTTTGTTGAAAATACTGCCGAGAACGGAATGAATTTCATTTTTGGGACTTTTTAAAGTTTTTAGTATCTCTCGGCTATTTTTTGACGACGCCTTATTAGTACTATCCGCTTTTGATCTGATCATATTTTCCAGTTGTTTCGCTGCAAATAGTACTCCCTTTTTAGTTTCCACTCGATTTCTCGTGTCTTCCACTCCACATGCTACATTTGCGAAGATTTCGAAGCTGCTAATAAATTTTTCAGCATCTTTTTGAGAAAAACCACGAGTATGGGTTGAAAATTTGGGTCGGATTCGCAAACTTCCGCCCAGATTGTTCTGGTTATTACTCCAATTTGAATTACCAATATTTGTCGTGCAATATTTCCCTTCATCTGGACCGTCAGCGAACGTGCTCTGTGATTCTGCAAGTGTTGACCGCTTGCGCGTTTGATTTAATTTTATTGCTTTTGCTGTTTTTTGCGGCAAACCCCATAGTAGCTTGTCAAAATGTGAACAATTCTGAACGATATTGAAGACACCAATCCCACTACCACGCAAAATAGAGGACTTGTTGGCCGACAATTTTCTGTGTGAATGGAAGGAACGCATTTTAAAAAAATGTTAGTAATTAGCAGTTGCAGCACTTCATAATTTCAAATTAGAAAAAAACTACTTTGGAAAACAAATACAAAACTGACAGAAGGAAGAAATTTGGTACAGTGTAATTGCATGCTGTATTTCTGATCCGTCGCTCTTTTCTCTCCCCTCGTCGTCCCCCCCCCCCCCCAAC
>Ga0099798_10259_pt1 | contig 18312 bp, 19 predicted proteins | sample Uncmet_Sort29A_1_FD_89870 | JGI IMG/M metagenome (GOLD analysis project Ga0099798, IMG submission 89870) | Marine eukaryotic communities from CALCOFI LINE 67, Pacific Ocean - CN13ID_Sort29A_1 | ecosystem: Environmental > Aquatic > Marine > Oceanic | place: Pacific Ocean: Monterey Bay | collected...
TTTCGTGCTCTTATGGGCTTATTCCAATTTTCCTAAACCCTTATTATATAACTGTAGTCAATATTGGGTCCATAGTGGTGGATCCGGGTTTCAGAAGGGCATACTGTGGATTTCGGGCTTTTGCGGCCGGCCAAGCGTCTATCTCCGCCGTACGGTCGCTGGGAGTGGTCTCGGCTTGGGCGCCTGCCGTCCATGCGTATTGCGGCCCTGTGCGGGCAGTGTGCGCCCCCAAGCCCCTGTCTTGTCTTGTCACTGTTTGTCCGGCTGTACCGATATCTGCCATTGCTCGCCGGTTGGTGCGCTGGCCAAAACATCATTTTAGGGCACCTACCGTAGACTGCGCGACCGCGATGGACCGCGAGAAGGTAGCCGTGGAGCCCCAACACTCACCCCACAGGTGAGCCTGTCCTGTGCTCCGTCAGGGTACCATTTGTTCTGACCAGGGCCCGCAGCGGCTTGGGGGCAGCTGCGCAAGCCCTGCGGACCCACACTAATTTTGCTCCCGACCCGACGTCTGGAGGGAGGGGGGGTCGACCTCGAATTTCCGCGAGGCTAAGCATCACCGGACGCCCCATTCCCAGAAGTAGACCGAACCTTGGTCGGGAACCCGTAGACCAGGACGATAAGATGAGAGTGCGCAAACAGATCTGCAACAGGCGGCCGCTCTGCTTGGGATTGGGGATCTGCCGGTGGCTCAGGCTCTGCGGGGGGTTCAGGGCTCGGCGTCTCTCGGGGTTAGGTTGCGTATTTTTTGGCAAGGGTAAAGGGTCCGCTTTGGGGTTGCTCTTGGTGGGGTTCAGCGCCCTGCCTTTGTTCGGGCTTTTTGGGGCTATAGATTGTGCCAAGGCAGGTTATAGATCGGTCCTGGAACTTTTGGCACAAAGGGTGAACATCTTTTAATGCACAAGGTCTGCCATACACGGTTGGAAGATGGGGATCCCAAGCTGAAGTGTGACGCCGACACCTGCATCTCGGCCAAAGCGCAAGCCTGCGGTGTTGAAGGGGTTTGGGCATACTCTTCAATCTGCTAAATGCCGGTTAACTTCGGAGCGGGGTGGTGGAGGTCGACCCATCTTTCGCCAGCGTTTTTGAATCGTTACGCTCTGCTTTCGCCCTTGCTGAGTTGCTGGGGCTCTCTCGCACTGCAAAATTTAATGGTGTCAGGGTGGGTGCAAGGCCCGAATGTTCATCGCCCGGGTTTGCAAAGTTGGAATTTGAAGCTTTGGAGATATTTTCTGGAGACGAAAATCTTGAACATCCCGATCAAATCTGGTGAAGAATAAAACCCTTGCCCAGAGTGCCTGGCCACCTCCGAGCTGGGATTGGTCCCACAAAAGCAAGCAATTTTCGATCCACCCCGCGGCCTTTCGCTGATGGTGGACGCGAGCACCTCAGCGCAGCCGCTGGCGTGCAGAAAATCTGAACAGTCCTCTTTCCAGGCAAGTGCGTGGACATGCCGAATACCCCGCTTGATCGACGAGGCACACTTCCGAGCTCCATAACTCGGGCGCATCAAGCCGTAGGCCACCTGGAGATTCTCTGGCAGGTCCTACTAGCAAGCTGGAAAAGTCTGCCAGGCCGACTGGGAGAATTCTAAGAGCCAAAAAAAAGCCCCAGCCAATCTAAGCGTCCACTCTGAGCTCAGGCTGACCATCGGCCCAGCCGTCTCTGGATCCTGTCAAGTCTGCAAGTTTTTAGAGTCCTTCGGCATAGGCCTGCGGGCCTCACCATCTTCGATCTGTGGCTCCCTGTGATTGCCAACATAACGCCCGTGTAAATGCCAGCTAGGCCGCCAGATCGCGAGATCGGGGCGAGCCGCCCAATCTCTTTATCCGAATAACCGGCAAAAACGGAGAATAAAATGCGTACATAAACTAAAACAGAATTACGACGTCAAGTGCCCGAAGGGAAAATATCTCGCACCAGAAAACGAGGGCAAGACGAAGTGCGAATATGGCAAATGTTGATTGTCATCAATGCAGTTTTCGCGCGCACCTGTTGTTCCTGCCCCCTCCGTTTCTGGCGGAGCTCCATCCATTGGGGGAGGCCGGTGGGCTCCAGGCGCTTGGCGCCTGGTTTTCAACATACGAGCGGTCGCCGTGGGAATTGAATTGCCGCTGGGCTCGAACGTATCCCCAACTGCGTCGCATTCAAACGGTTTCAAAGGCAGCCAAACGCTGTGGGTCTTCCGACTCGCGCTACCGCAGAAGATCTGCAATGCGCCAGCGCCCTACATACAGGCCTCCGTTAAAGTGGTCGCGTGAGAACTTGAGTTGCTTCCATTTGAACGCCGCGACTGTAGGTGCCCAGGCACAACGAATCGGCAGACGACTGTCACGCGCAAGTGTGATTCGGTGTGGCGAAAATTTGAACGCGCAGCTCACTTTTTTGGCAGCGCCTGAGAGTAACACGTCGAGAAGAAAATTGCGTCAGCAGACCTTCTGCAGACGCCTATTCGACCATTATTATTACCCGGCGCGGCGAGCAGTGTGTTGCACGCCTTTTTGTTGACACCCAAGAATGACTCCCCGGGCAGGGCTGTGGGCGGCTAGCGCTTTTGCGCTAGCAGGACGCATGGGGGAAAAGGGAAAAGGGGCTGCGCGCAAAGGCACAAGGACTAGGGGGGTGTGGCCAGAAAGATCTAAATTTGCCACGGGCAGCCAGTTCGCCAATTTTTCGGCCGGTGTTAAGTTCCAAATTTGGCGCGATTTTGGACACCTCACTCAGCGATAGCTTTTGATTTACGCTCGACCTCGGGCGCCTCAACCGGCGGTGGGTGGTGAAAATGGTGAAAACGGCGCAAGCGGCGCCAACGGTGCAATCGGTGCGATCGGTGCAATCGGCGCAGGTGTTGGAGCCCCGGGGGCTCAGCCGGGAGCGACGTGGGGACGGGCTGTCGACCATAGGGGGCAGATGCACAGTCTGAGACACCCACCACGTGCAGCCGGAAACGGCTCAAAGATACCGGAAACAAACTTCACATGCAGCTGGGAACGGCTCAAAGCGACCTGAGGGAAACTCGCCGGATTCTAACGCGCTTGCCTCCAGGCCTGTCTCTGCGACCTCCTTCTCCCGTGTGCCGCGCACGCCCTGCGCGGGGCGCAGCCCCACGTCCTCCGAGAGGGCGGGGAGGAAGGAGGACTGGAGCTCCAGCACAGGCCTTGGAGCTCCCATTCGAGCCGCGGAGCTCCAATCCGCGCCCCGGAGCTCCAGCCCAAGCCTTGGAGCTTGGAGCTGGGCTCCAATCCGAGCTCTGGGCTTCCCATCCGAGCCCTGGGGCGCCAATCCAGGCCCTGCCTTCGGGGCTCCAATCCGAGCTCTGGACCTCCACCCTGAGCCCTGGGGCGCCAATCCAGGCCCTGCTGCTCCAGCCCAAGTCGCGGGGCTCCCACCCAGGCTGCGGAGACCCAACCCGAGATCGGAGGCGGCAATCCATGCACGGGATGTCTCGATTTTTTATTTTCTCAGATCCTGCGGCCAGGTGAATAAATTATGCCCAGGGCTGTTATGATAAAGTATCGTGATAGGGTTCTGATACGATTTATCGTATCGCTGGCCGTCAGAGCGTATCGTATCGTATCGCGCTGCTCGAAACAGTGCAAAAACGCCTAGGATTTGGAGGGTGGTGGGGGAATCTGCAAAAGCCAGATTAGGACACGGGCACGCACCAAAGTAGGAAAGTCGTTGGCGGAAGAAGGAGATCGAAATCTGCACCCCCAAAGGCACATGGGAAGCGGACACGAAAACTTTCCATTTGCAAAGCGGGCGCACGAAAAACGAGAACCTGTCGCCGTCTTGGTCTGGGAAAACAAATGAGATCTGCGGGGGTGCCGGGGCGAAACTGGAAAGTTCTGGTACCCACGCTGGGTAGTATGCGTCTATCTCTGGCCAGTGCTTGAGACGCAGACATGACCTACACTCTCCGCAAACTGGTCTAGCATCCAGACACTGCCGGAGAGAAAGTACTGTCCAAGGGGGCAAGTTGTATCCAGGAGAGCTGGGCGTGCTACAGTGAGAGCATGTACTGTCCAAGGGCAGAGAGCTGGTCGTCGACTGTGTCGCCCGAGACCACCATCTGCACAGACCGCCCTAGTATCCACACACCTCCATGGGCCATCTGGCGTCTATCTGACCAGTGCCTAAAACCCATGCAGAACCTACACTCCAAGCAAACCGCCTTAGTATCTGATCCCTCCTGACATGGACAAGTGAAGCTGCGCGGGTGTTCCCTCGAGTAACCCACAGGACCAACCACCAGATACTAGGGCGATTTGCGCAGGATGTAGGTTCTGCATGGGTTTTGCCACCCAAGGTCGCCCACAGGGCGGGGGGGGGTGTAGGTCCTGCATGGGTTTAATTTTCTGGCACATGTACTCTTTTTCAGCGGCGCTGCTGATGTTGATTCCTCGCTGCCCGCGAGCTGGGCACGGAAGAGTCCCTTTGCGCCAGACGCCACACATGCCACACGCCGGGTAGTCGGTTACGCGTTTGAAGGAGAGAGAACCAACAAGACTCCCCGGAAAAAAATTGAGAATTGGACGGGGGCCGCCAGGGTCAGGTATGTGTCGAGGAGGGCCTGGCTAAGGTACAAGTCAGGGGTGGCCCTGCCTGGGCACGCATTGTGCACGACCGCCAGACTCCAATTTTTTTATTTCGCCTCTAGAAAAATTTTTCTATTTTGAAATAAAAATTTTTCTATAATTCGCGTCCTCACCACACCCCCTCCAAACCCACCCAAACCCTCCAAACCCTCTAGGTCTCGCCACAGGGCAACCCGCCCTAGTATCCGCCGTTTGGCGGTCTCCAATGCGGCATCTTTGCCCAGAGGGTTTGTGAAGATTTTGGCCGAAAAAATTTCTGGAAAAAGTCATTTTCCCAAAATGAAATAAAAAAAATGTTTTTCCCGAGACAGAAAAACTTTTTTGAATTCAAAAATCCAAACACAGCCAGAGTGCACATGGGCACGCAGTGCCCAGATGGGGCCGGGCACAGCCACGGCTCAGGGAGAGCCGAACTTGGGTGTGGCCCACATGCGGTCAGATGGGCTCTGGGATGGGGCCAAAGGGTGCCAAGTGATGCCAGGCTCCAGCGGGGCCCAAGGTTGAGAGGATACCTCAACGCACGCCGAAGAAAAGGGGGAAGAAAACGGGGGTGCGCCACACCCTGCATGGGTCTGGTCACGCACGGCCATACACGGTATTATATGGCTGAGTCGTGGTAGGGTATAGAAAAATGGCTAGGGAACACCTACCTAAAAAATCGGAATCTAAAACGAAGAGGCATCTGAATCATGGTCATCTAAAATCTAAAAAGAATAAGTGCTTAGGTACGGTCTCGATGGCTTGTTTTCCTGCGCCTGCGCAGGTTGCCGCGCGATCCCGGAGCTGCCCCCCCCTCCCCAAGAGGCGCCCAAATAGTTTGCATCGCAGCGACTTGCTTGCCTAGGCCCATCGGGGGGCCGGCTGAACATAGTGCGTGTCTTGCAGCCAGAGCGCAGGGTCGGCTGTGCGTTTTCGCTCACTGCCCTCTCGGGCAGCTCGAGTAGGCGGCCTGAAGCATGCCGCCAGGCAGCACAGGGGGCTACTTGAAGGTGGGTCTAATGTGCCTAGAGCATAACTGACGGTGTTTGCCGCGCATTCTAGGGCGCTGAGCCTGCAAGCAGGTGCCCTAAATGCTTGCGGCGCGGCAGGGCCCACCACCACCACCACCCTCACCGTTAGCATGGGGCCAGGCTACCGAGCACATTCGGCTACCGACGGCGCTCGGATGCAAGCCAAACCCGAAGCCGGCATACAAGCCCAGTAGGCAGAGATATCGCGAAGATTCAAACTATGAATCGTGGTCAGGGCGCATCCAAGCCAGGCCGAGCCACCCCTCTCCCCCAAGATGCGCCGGCGCAGGAAAACCAGGCATCGGGATAGTACCTTAGGGCTTAGGATCTGCTTAGGATTTTAGGATTTGTTTAGAGTGTAGGATCTGCCCTCCTTACGGTTTTTGGGAGTATATTCAGTGCTTAGGGTTCAGGATCTGCTTAGGAGCTTAGGATCTTGGGTTTGGGCCCTGGATTTTAGATTCCGGATTTTAGATTTCGAATTCTAGATTTCCGTGCCCGAACCCATACCAATGCGCCCTCCATTCTCGGGCGCATACCATACCATATGGTATCAGGACACCCAAACTCCAACGAGACTCCTGCGACCTTGCAGCGAAACCCCTGCCAACTTCAACGAGGCTCCCCAATTTCCAGCGAGGCGCATCCGTTCTCAGGCGAACTTCTCGCAAGAAGTTGCCGGATCTCCCTAGAAGTTGGTGGAGTGTCGCCGTGAGTTGGTCGCTGTCTTTTTCGTGTTGATCTCCGCCTTTTTCCTCATTTCCTTTTTGGAGTTCCAGCGAGATGCGCTCCAACCTCCAGCGGGGTCCCCAGGCCCTGAACTTCTGAGAGTCTCGATCAGAGCCTCGTCTTCAGAGCTTTATTTCACTCAGTCTCCCCGACGATGTGGTGTTCGCACGGATGTCGGCATCAAAGCGATATGCAGAGACAAGTGCTGCAAACCCAAATCGTGCAAATTCCGCGCTGCGTACCTAATCCCGTTTCCCGAAACTTCGTGCGGTGCAAGAGAGGTACTCAAAGTAGACAATAATGAGTGCGGTGCCAAATGGGCGTGTACGTCCGACGATTGCTGCACGACATTGACGTGCGGCAACTGCGGTTCTGCGGGCAAGGCCCTCACAGAATCTAAGATACAGTTCGATTGTGGCCGAGAGTCTGTGACCAAGGTGACCGCGACCGCATTACCATGCGAGAAGCCAACCGCGGATCAGAAGTCTAGTGTATCTCTCGTTGTTGTATTATTGTTCTTCAACGTCGCAGAGGCTGTTCTACCTCTGGTCTTTGTTCCTCATGAACCACACTTGCAAGACCTGGAATGTCTCGTTTCACTTCAGGCCGAAGGGAGCGCTTCTCGCAAAACCGCTCGGGCCTAATTAGCGTAGAACTCAAGTTGACACCCGCAACCACTCATCTCGTCTGGCTGCTCATCAACCGTGTTCGAGGAGGGCTAGTGATGCCGCACGTCGATCTAGGGCACACAATCCTTCTTGTATTGCTCACCGGAGCGCTGCTGCTACGATTTGACCTGCAAGAGAGCAAAGTACTCTGGCACAGGTTTCGACTGGACCGAGGCACCATGCGACAGTCCCGGTCTGCCATTGTGGTTAGAGGACTTGACGTTGCGGGCCGACTCCAGCGACGCCAAAGTAAAAGACCTCTGCTGCAACACCGAGCGCACGTGCGAGCGCGCGTGGGTGGAGAAAGCACCTGCGGTCTCCAAGTTTCGGCCCTTCGACAGCTGCACCGCCAACAGCGAACTGTACCTGCATCGGATCCCTTCACCCCCGACTTGCAACGTGACGGCTGGCTGCGACTCGCTGACCTGCTGCGCGCCGAAAAACTGCTCCCACTATGACATCGACGAATCAGGGAAAGTCCACGGGTACAGATGCGACCCAACAAGTCACTTGCCGCTGCGCGACGGGTCGCGCACGTGCGACGGTGGCATATGTACCGATGAGCGCTGCTGCGTCCCCCGCACGTGCGGAAACACCGGATCGGACGGGTCGATCTCGGACATAATTAGGACCCCCCTTCGGTTGTCCAGCCCCAAAGGAATCCAGATGGATGCACCAGCGTCTGCTTCCTCTGAACTGCCAAAGTGTCGAGTGCGCGCGAAATCACTGCTGCGCCCCTATCCGCACCTGCAGGACTGCCTCTGTGGAGCCCTACACGAGTAATTTCGTGCCGTTCCCAAAACCAAACTGCTCCAAGTTCGAGTTGTATCTGATAGACCTCAACCAGTCGGTTCCCTGCGACGCGGAGCACGGCTGTCCGCACGAGCTCTGTTGCCCGAAACTCACGTGCGACCACCACTCCATCCGCGCGGGGCAGTTTCTGCCCTACAACTGCTCGCCCCTCACAAAAACACGGGTGTACGACCGCAACGGTAAGTGCGACCCGGACGGGTTCTGTCCCAGTTCGGCGTGCTGCCCAGACCGACGCTGCGGAAACACGGGGTCCAACGCCACCTCTTACAACATAGAGGGCCCCTACGACTGTCCCAAAGAGGACGAAAGCGTGCTCACCTTCAAACAGCGTTGCTCGCACGCGGGCGCGGCGGCCAACACTAGCTGTGCCAAAGTCTGTTGCAAGCACGGCGTGAACGAGTTGCAGATGGTACGGGCCAAGCGCAGCGAATGGGGCTACTGCAACGACACCATTGGCACTTCTGTGACCAAGGACGATCCGGGCACGGGGTTCGCGAAAAACTGTTTCCAGAAGTGCTTTGACGATTTCCGCTGCCACGCAGTCAGCTACCACGTGCTGGGAAGGTCGGACCCTGTTTGGTGGATGCATCCGTGCCGGCTGCAGATGGAGCGCAAGTGCGAGAATTTCGTTGTTGAGCTCGATGCCACGACCAACGCTTCGGTTTGGCAGATGTACAAGATGGCGCGGCGGCTGGGGCCGATGCGAAGGTTCTTCCACACGAATAGTAGTCATGCCCGAGATCTGATCCTCCAAAATATGACTTTGGCGGCGCCAGGGCGGCTGCCCGAGGCAAATGACACAAATTTACGAAAGGTTTCTTGGTTGACTGCAGAACACTGGGGTGAACACGGTGAGTGTGTTCTTACAATGGAACGCGAAATGGCACGGTCACAGAGGCGGTGTGAGAAGAGCCTACGAGGCGGGCGGGGCAGATAACTTGCAGAAAGTCGGCCACACAAATGTGTGCGGAACTCGGCCAGAGGCATGGTAGAGTAGCGGGTGGAGCCCTAGCCGCAGGGAGCCGTCGAGGTAACTTGGCGGCCGTGCAAATGAAAAGCACCCACGAACTGACCCCGCCCCATAATTCTCATATCACGATCCAAGAATAGGAGTTGATATTACGGGTACCCCACAGCGGGCGCTTGGTAGGGACTTTGAAATGAGCTGGCGCCCCCAAAAGCTCGTAATTTTTGCTGAAAGCAAAGGCACCAAGGGAGCAGGTCTCCATAGCACCGAGCCGTAAAGCCTAAACATCCGTGATCTCACCCAGCCCCCCACCGAGCGCGAAGGGGGCCGACACACGTAGTACAGAGAGGCACATTGAGCTGTGATAGGCTGCGAGCCACATGGAGCTGCAAAAAGAACCCCAGAGAAGTGTGAAAAAGGGCAATAGACCCTGTACAGAACCAGCGACAGATAAGCCGAAACGCAGCGAGGGTGGCCTAGCGGCAGAGGAGGAGCTATCGCCCTCCGTCCCACACGTTTGGGAACTGTTGCTGCACTGCCCGTCAACCTCACTATCGTCGAACGGTTCCTTCTCTCTGCAGAGCTAGAGTCTGGCTCGTAAGCCTCAAACGTCTCCAAGAGAGCCCTGCCCAGCTAGCGCGCTCGCACGCCCTATCCCCTGTCTGAAGCACGGCGGTGACAGCGAGGTAAAGACTCCAAGGAATTATGTGTTGTAGCAAGTGATATCGTGTTCGATCACCCCACTGCGTGGATCTACAGCATTTTTCATTCTTCCGCCAACGCAACGAACGCGACTGCAGGAGCACTTTGCGGAGAGCGCTGCAAAGCTGAGGGCGGCGCACCCGCTTGCATCCCCTTTGCGGACGCTGACGCGGACCACCTGTTCGACCACCTGCAGGACTTCGGTGTCGTTCCTTCTCTTCTTGACGTGGAGTTGGTGCAGCTGCCCGGCGGCAAGCTGCATCTTGCGTGGCGCGACAGCTCGTGCACCCAGGCACTCCCCAACATTCCCAAGGATGTGCGTATACCCGCCAGCCTGGTGGGCCGGCTGGCCGTACGCTTCGAGCTGGTTGAGGAGAGAGGACCGGTGACGGGGAGGCTCAAGTGGAGCTTCCTGGACGTCTCAAACACAACGCTGCCTTGCCTGTGCGCGCGCGCCCGCCAGATGCACCTTCTCAGCGGGGAGTTCACGGACGTTCCGGACGACCCGGCCAGCTGCCGCAACGAGTGCGAGCGTCTGGGAGGCTCCACGTCGTGTCTGCAGGGCCACCCTAACGAGGACCACGCGCTCATGTACCGCCTGCCGCTGATCTTCGGGAAAGGCGTGAACATGACGGCCTGGATCGGACGCTCCGCAGTCCCCCTGCTGGACGACGGGACGGTTGGGATAGAGCAGAGAAACCGCGCGTGGCAGGACCGCAACCCTGGCTGCGACTCCCTCCACACGAACTGGGGGGACTCCGGTCTAACCGTGGACGGGGGAGGCAGCGAGGATCCCAGCATGTGCGCCCATCTCTCGGTGGGCACCACCCGGAAGAGGGAGGATTTTACTGCGTGGAAATACGCAGAATGTACGCAGAAGAAGAGTTGCCTGTGCGACATGCCGCACCTGCTGATTGGCGACGAAGACAGGTCGAAGATTTGCCCGATGTACAACTGCCCCATGCGACTCGCGGAGCGGCCGGCGAAGAACTACCTTACGACCACTGAGTGCGATGGTGTGACCATTTACGGACTGGTTCAGCCGCGCTGCGAGGAGCTATGCTGCCGGTCGCGCAAATGCAGCGAATCGGGGCCCACGGGGCGGAGTGTGAGCGCGAGTAGCATGGGCTTCGCGTGCCCCGGGGACAAAGAGAACGCTGAGAAAGCAGAGTTCACCAAGCCAAAGGGTACACCCTGCCTGGCGCACACTGGGTGCAACGTGGTCACGTGCTGCAATCCGCTGACGTGCTTCGACGCCTACACGGGTCCGGGCGGAAAGCGCGAGCGAAACACTACGAATACCTTTTTGGCGAGTATCGGCGAGTTCAATGAATGCCCCGTCGAAAGGGACGGCATGGAGGTGACGAAACGCAACCCTCTCACCAATGTGCGTTGCGCGCGGCACGGGGACGAATGCAACTGGGATGAGATCTGCTGCCGGGAGGGCGCCGACGGGAACTTCACAAGCGCCATCGAGGGCTGCTGCGCGGGGTGGCCTTCAGAGCAGGCGTTCGACACCCTGGAATGGTCCGGTGAAAAGCATTTGGCGCACCTGGCGAGCGATTGCAAGCGGCACTGTCAGGAGTGGAACCGTGAAAAGAACGACGAAACTGACGGCACCAGTAGCTGCGTGGCTATCAGCTACCATGTGGGTCAGCTGCGCTGTGTAGGCTGGCAGAAGTGTTCCCGACTGGTGGAGCGCACAGCCTTAAATTGTCCGTCCAAAAAGATCGCGAACGACACAACTGAGGATTTCCATGGATGGGAGACCTACCTGCTGGCTGAGGGGTACGACGAGACGGTGAAGGTCACCGCGACGTCGAAGTACGAGGGTGGCCAAAGGGTTGCGATTAACGGTCAATTCTGCCTAGAAGACGTGGTTCGGGATGGGTCAGGGTTGCTCAAATGCCAGACCAACAGTAGTACGAATCCTGCCGAGTGCGAGAGCGTGCTGCAGGCCTCGCGCAAGGCCAAAGCGAAGGTGGCTTGCGTCGAGTTGCTCGACAGCCGCCCGGGCGGCTGCAAAGCGGGGAACACAGACCCCGAGCGAGACAAAGTCAGCCGGCTTTTCCTCTACGACAGCACCAGGTCGCTGGAACAGTCCTGCTGCGTTCCGACGAAGGACCACGCACTGAGGCTGTCGCTGAACCTCAGACTGAACCTGGAGGAGTGCGTGACCTCGACGGAGCTGTGGATGCCGGGCGCGGGCTCGCTGAGCGCTCAGCTGCAGCAGGCCATGAAGAGAATCATGCTGCACGATGAGCTGCTCACGCTCAGCGCACAAACCGCCAATAAAGAAGGGGCTAAAGAGGCGGCGATTGAGGCGGCGGGCCTCACGACCACCATCACACAGCTGACGTGCGACAAGTGCAGAGCCACGCGCGCCGTCACCAAGGGGTGCGTGTACAACACAAAGAAGTGGGAGGAGTTCAAGCGCCCGCGCATGAGGCACGAGAGCGTCCACGTGAACGTCCTCCTCGAGGCGAACCTGACTGACTTCGCGCACACGTCGCTGGTGTTGTGGGCAGTCAAAAGGGAAAAAGACACGCAGGTTCCGCATCTGCGGCATGTTCTGGAGAGCCACTATCACTTCACGGTCGGCAACGGGGCCCTGAATATCCCCAAGCAAGTCCGCAGTCCCAATCCGTCACTTGCGCAGACCAGCCTCAGAAAGGTGCACCAGGGCGAGGAAGGCCGCGTGCCGATCCCTGTGGATGCCGCCACCGGCTTCGCGTCCGAACACCACGTGTGTGCGCTCAGCAACGGGGAGATCCAGCTGTGTCAAGACGTGGGCGGACGAAACGTCGCCAGCATCGCGCTGGGCGTGTCGTCAAATTTGGACGCGGGCGGCGTGGATGTGACAGTGTGAAGCGGCGGAAACCCTCGGACGGCGTGAGTGGACTCACGCAGCGAGCGGCGTGGATGTGATGATGTGGGGAAATTCGGTACTGTCAAGTCTAGAAAGAAGCACGTCCTTTGGTCGAATTCTTGCACTTTGACAGAAGAGTCAAAATGAACCCGTTTCATGAAGCAAGAGGAGACCCGGTCTCTTGACTAGGAGACCGACACACTAACGAAGGCAGAACCTGTATTAGAGCCAGAAGAGGCCGTGGTACTATTAATAACACAACCACCAACGAGGTTCACAGCATTTAGACTCATAGGAGACCACAGTGAATCTGTTTCAAAAACTCACAACACCCCATTATTTGTTTCTGATGTTGAGCTGGCGGAGCAGGACTCCTCATGTTTCGAAACCAGCGAGTCTCACCGACAAGACAATTACGCTCCGAGTTCGCGAGGCTACCATTGTTCCTTTGTTTTCACCAAGGGAGCGCACCATCTCTTCTGACGCACGTGTGGTTACGGTAGGCGGATGACCCTCGTTCAAGTTGGTGTGATGTCACCGTGTGAACTGGCGCTTGCGCTCCCAGAAGTCGATCAAAATGAACGCCCGGCTCGTACACCTCAGAGTCGCGGGCAGCCCTCGCGGCGCCGCCACCACCTTTGTGCTTGGCGTCCAGCTGCGTGTCCACAGCTTTGCTGGGAGTGTCCTGCAGGTCCTGGCAGCCAGTCTCATGGGAGGTGAGGCGCCAAGCAGGCCTTTTTCGGTACGTGGCCGCAGTAGGAGGCAGTCGTGGTCCCCAGGCGCCCTTCTGCGCGGGCTTCCTGTGATAGGATGCGCATCCGCACCGCCACCTCGAGCGCTGACTGGTAACGATACAGGGCGTACACCATCCATTCCCCCAACCAAAACGCGGAGCAGGATACGGTACAGCGCGCGGACCTCCGGAGGCCCAGGACTCAGACTGAGTACGGCTGTGCTTGTCGTGGGAACAAGAGCGTATCCGAGGACGGTTTCTTGGGGGGGAATGAGCTCATGTTCGCTGTGATGTTGGAGTGCGGACGAGAGCGTGCAGTGTTGTTTGCAACGAGTGCCGAGGGGCCGGTGGCACGTGTCTCTCCTATCCTAACCCAGATTTGATCTAGTTTGTTTTTCCTTCGACAATGTTCGACGAGGACTACCAGGGCGAACGTGGCCCCCGCACCCCCCGCAGGGTCGCCAACCTGAATGCGCGTCTGAACAACTTGCGCGTGAACAACGCGGTTGATGACCAGCTCCTGACTGCCGCCAGCAGCAACCTGTGCACGACGCAGTTGGAAACAGAAGGAGAAGGGGACGAGCCGTGCACAGACGGGCTGCTGTCAGAGCGGAGCGATTCGGTGCTTATTGGGGACGAGACTTCTAACCTTCAGAACGTTCTGCTGGGCAGCGAGAACTCGCAGCCGGTGGCGCTGCCCCAATTGTCAACGACGGTACAAACTACAACGATGACAGCAGCAGCGTCCCTGCCGCTACTCGAGCTGATGGCGACGCAGTACGTTGGCAAGAGCAGGGCGAACTCTCAGGCTGAAAGGAAGACTAACGACGGCACCACCGAGCGTGATCCTGGCGAGCTTTTGGACTATGAGTCGGGCTTCTTCTCCGAGGGCTTGTCGGAGACAAACGCGACGAGCCAGACGGCCGGAGGGGGGAAGGAAGGACCAGGTCAAGGCGGGGTAACTGTAACTCCGGGCGTCACGAACAACGACAATCTCCCCTGTTCCAGTGGCCCCAGCGGTTCCTCCCCTGGATTGGATAGCGCCGAGACAACCGTGGGAATCAGCGCCACCAGCACTCCCACCCACGTACTCAAGCCGCCCTTGCTGTCCGTTCCCCAATACACAAATCTGGACGAACTCATGCCGTACCGGGGAACGGCGATGCTCGACCAAGAAGAAGCGGCCATCCGCGAAGCAGCCCACCACGAGTCCGCTTTGTTTGACCCGTTTCAATCCCAGGGAGGACTTAGCTCTGCAGGCTCTGGCAATCCGGTTTCCAGGAATCTGGCTGAGAGTTACAGGGCGCATGTGGGGGAGCGGATGAAGAGCATCCGGAAGGGGCCGGGTCCGGCGGGGAACAGCGGGTCCAGTCGTCGAGGTCCACCCGGGGCCGCCGGCGTCCAGAACGCGACCCGCGGCGGCGCTGTTTCCACCAAGCCCTCTAGTGCAGGCGACAAGATGAAGAAGTCCGACACCGCGGACTCCCTTCTGGATAGGATTATGTATGACCTGAAGGAGAATGAGCGGTCCATGGGGGCAGCGGCGGCAGACGGGATCGACCTGTCCACGTATAAATATATCTACCTACTAATCTAAAAAGCACTTTTTTCGCCTCCAGAAAAGGTCAGGATAAGTCAGGATTGGTCAGAAAACAACACCTGACCGCCTCTGGCCTGCGCTGACCCTAACCCTCAAAAAATCTGACTCACTCTGACCCATTCTAAGGGAGAAAACTAATCTAAGGCGACAATGTCCGGAAAAAAACAGAACGCGCCAGATTGGGCCAGGATAGGCCACGTTTTTAAGCTAGATATTACCATGAGGCCGCGCGGTAAGAGCACGTATGGACGATGTCGGCAACCTAGCATGCAAAGCAAGCTCGTCCCAGGGGGATTTTTCACCACTTGGCGAGCATGGACAAGATAGGAGCGCGTCAGAGGGGCTGAGATCGCTAAATCGAACATAGCCAGGCAAATCGAAGCCCTCTCTTCGCTACGTGCGCTGAGGTCATCCCAGCGCAATTTCGCAGCGCTCCGCCCACGATTTTCTGAAACCGGCGACCCCATGCAGTACAGCTACGCCTGGCGCGGAAGGCAGCCCCACCACAGGGTGGCGGCGAGGATTCTACCGGGCGGGGAGGGTGGCTGTACCCACTGCGGCGTATATTCGAGTTTTGTGTTGTCGTCGTGATGCGTTGGAGCCCCAGGTTTTGTCGTGGCTGTTCCTTCAGGAAAAGCAGGCACTTCAATTACCACGATATCAGCCTCGAGAGCATCCAGTAATTCTTTACAGCGGTTCGAGAAACGGACAACATCCACTTGCGTCATCATTGTCTTTTTATTTAAACATCCCCATGAAGACGGGGGGTAAAACTTTAACGTGTTGGTGCCAGCCCAGCTGACCCGGAAGAAAAGCACACCTGCGGGTGGGTAATACTCGACAGTTTCACAGAAGTTCACCCTGTTCGCCGCGCTGCCGGGACTGTGCACCTGTGAGCAGCGAGAGAGTTCGCGTGATAGTCCGTGCTCCATCGAGCCTTTGAATTTAATTTCTGAACTCTGAGCGAAAAGCAACGGGGGGTCGGCCGACAAGCAAGGTGCCGCTCCAAGTCGGCTCGAAACCCAGCAGTCTGTGGCAAGTTGTCCACCTCCGCACAGGGAACATCGTGGCGCTGAAACATGCTGTACTTGACGTGCTGCGCTGGGGAGCTCACCATCACAACAAGCATGATTATGTATTCCCCTCCCATACGTCGAAGAGAAACGCAACTCGAGCTGTTCTGGGACTGGGATAAGCTGGGAATCAAGAGGCTGCAGCGAAACCTCGACCGGCCCGATCGCGATCAACGTCGGGAGTGTCTTGTCTGACTGCGGCGACGGGACCGATCGCGATGGACGCCGGCCACGACTCCACTACTTCTGCACGCGCGCAGTATTACCACTCCGTCGTGGGCGTGAACGGTGCCGAGGGCGATGGTGCTCAATCTAGAGCGTCAGGAGGGTTAAGGGGGGACGGAGACGGAAAGCTAAGTCGGAGTCTAGCAAGTTCTGCGGAAAGACAAGCATTGGCAAGCAGCAGCGGCGGTCTCGCTTACATTACCCCAACTTCATTGTCACAGATCCGGGCCCATCAAGGATTACAGTCTTTGGCTAATAGTTGAATCAAGAAGCACGCGGCTGCTGTTACTGTAGTAGTATGTTTGGTCTGGTGTTCTGGTGAATCTTTTGTCAAGGGTCTGTCGAATATCGGTATGAACCAGTGTTGTCAAGGGAGGAGTAGTCGTGATTCAATGAGAGGCGCGCGCCATCAGTCTAGCAGCGGTCCCGATTAAGATTCACAGAGATTCAGAAGAACCAGTCCATCCGACAATGTCCTCCGCCAAGCCGCCCAATCCCCGGCTGCTGAACGGCATGATCATCAAGGCGTTCGCCGCGAGCAGCCTGATGCTCGCGCCCAAGGCTATCGCCGCTCTGAAAGAAGAGCTGCACGGGGGGTCGGAAATCACGCACGCCGCCGTCCTCGACCTCGCCAAGCTGACCAGAGCCTATCTCAAGCGGAAACGCGAGTACGCCAGCGGCAACGACAAGCTCGTCTCCGAGGAGTGTATGCGTGCGGTGCTGGGCGAGGTTTTTGGGGCGGCCTCCGAGCACAGCTTCGTCGGCCCGGGCTGTATCGGGCCGGCGTTGGCAGCGGTGGTGGAGGGAAGGAAGAAGGGCGTGGCGGCTGACATGGATATCGAGGACGCGTCGTTGGGCAAGCCGAAGAGGAGTCCCGGCGCCGGCGCTCCACGACTACAGCAGCCCGGCCACTGTACTCCCAAAGCCTCCAGCAGCACAAAGAAGAAGGTTCAGAAGGAGACCCTGCTCACCCCGCTGGCCGATGACGAAGTCTCCGTCGGTGGAGACGCCGACGTCATGGGAGAACAATGTCAACCCCCGCAGAAGAGGTACCGAAAAAAGAAACGGAGGAAGGTGGAGGAGGGCGTGGAAGAGGGCGGCCAAGAGGACTCCGAATACGAGACCGACTCCGATATCGACGTCGACATGCCCGACGCGGACGCGAACGACGACCTTTCGCGAGTTCCGTCGGACCCGCTGAACCAATACGGTCATGTTGCGCAAGCAGGAAACGTCGGGCGTCACCTCCCCAAGCCCCCCGCGCAGCGCGCCGCGGACGCTCTCGCTTCCCAGATGCTTCCCACTCAGGTCTACGACGTGATTCACCACGTGAAACCCTTCGAGCTGAACCCGAGGAACCGGCAGTTTCAGCCCGCGCTGTCGCGAAAACTGACTCTGACCCCTTCGGTGGACGCCAAGTTCCAAGCCTGGATCGACCGGCTGAACATCGTGGAGTACAACCTCTTCAACACGCGGCAACACAACCTAATGCTGAAGAAAGCCAACTGGGAGCTGTCTAAACAGCGGAAGGAGAACGAGAAGAACGCTGCGCCAGCTCCCGGTGGGCACAACATGGACATCGACGAGTGCGCGGTCGACGATACTTCTTCCATGAACGTTCTGGGCGCCAGCGCGGTGAAGCTGCAGGCCACCTTAGTGACAGCCAAGACCAAGGCCACCCCCGACGCAGCGACCTCGACCCCACTGGTTTTCCACGGCGAGCCCGTGATCCAGTACTATCCCTCTCACAAAGAGTTCCCCAACAAGGACCAGGTGTGCCGCGGCCAGACCAACCAGTACCGGGTGCTGAGACCAACCAGAACCAAGCCGACGCACCACGCGCGGGGTGGGGCGGGGTTAAACTTAGGAGGAGACCCAGCCGAGATGGAGACCGCAGCCGGCGACGGGCAGCTCCTGCGCCCGGGCACGCTCGTAACTGGGCTCGACTGGCACTTCTCAGCGCACGATCCTCCCGAGTGGTGGGTGCGGATCGCCAGCTCCGGAACAACCACAACAACTACGCCGCAGTGGGTGCCGTACCGAGCGAGGAAACCAGGTACCGATACAGATGGTACTACAACCACGTGGGAACCCGTGCTGGAGCCGCTCGGGGACGCCGGCCGCGTGATGCTGACTGGCATTGAGGCGATGGACGGCGCGACCGGCCACAAGGTCACGATGGGTCTCCTGCGTGACGACAACGGGGTGTGGGCGCTGGAGGGCGCCGGCAAAAGGATCGTGCTCAACCTTGCGCACTTTAGGAGGAGTGAAGACCTCATTATTCACGGTGGATTCTACGTGGTTGAGGGCGTCATTGACGCA